>Ga0222678_1000101_pt1 | contig 44656 bp, 41 predicted proteins | sample AntAcemetagen937_FD_179801 | JGI IMG/M metagenome (GOLD analysis project Ga0222678, IMG submission 179801) | Saline water microbial communities from Ace Lake, Antarctica - #937 | ecosystem: Environmental > Aquatic > Non-marine Saline and Alkaline > Saline | place: Antarctica: Ace Lake... | reverse complement strand
TTTCGGGGAATAATATAATAGAATATTAAAATTATTGGAAGAAATACAAATATAAATTCCAGACTCGAAAATAACATAAACTTAAATATTAAACTTTTTAACCATCAACGCTCATAGGTTTTGTATGTTGTTTCTGCCTATAATTATAATCTTAATTCAAGCAAAAGTATTCTTACTTTTTATCCTTAGTTAAGTCATTCCAAATAACATCCAAAAGATTAAGATTTTGAGCAAATGTAAGTTGTGTCAAAGGGAAATCAATTCTATTCATAGTTGTTTTTTCTTAAGCAAACCTATTATTAAACTGCAAAAATAAATATAATGTGTGTAATATGCAAAAGGAAATATAACTCGCTTAACACAGAATATTTAACCATAGATTACATCAGGATTAAGGATATTGAGTAAAGATAAGTTATAGATAATTTATGTAATTTTAATTCAAACTAATTAAAAGAAAGTCTACGCTCGTATTCGTAAAATAAATCACCCCATCAAAATTTCAAATCTTTTATCTACTTTCGCATAACATTTTTTTATAAAATTTTAATATGATAGAATTAGTTAACGAAACTGTTGATTTTCTGAGAAAAGAAGGAATTACAGAACCAGAAGTTGGAATAATTCTCGGTACAGGTCTGGGAAAACTTGTTAATGAAATCAAGATTGAAAAAACCATAGACTACCGAATGATACCGAACTTTCCAATTGCTACAATTGAATTTCACAAAGGCAAACTCATTTACGGCAAAATAAAAGGGAAAAAAGTTATAGTCATGCAAGGTAGATTTCATTATTATGAAGGTTACAACCTTAGCGAAATTACCTTCCCTATAAGGGTAATGAAATTTTTGGGAATAAAAAGCATACTTATTTCAAATGCCGGTGGTGCCATGAATCTAAATTTTAAAAAAGGTAGCTTGATGCTCCTCGACGATCACATAAATATGATTCCCGACAGTCCGCTCAGAGGAAAAGAATACCGCGAGTTTGGTAGCAGATTCGTTGATTTGAGCCAGCCATATTCCAAAACACTTAACGAAAAATTATTGGCCATAGCCAAAGAAAAAAATATTGTACTTCATAAAGGAATTTATGTTGCTGTTCCCGGACCACAGCTTGAAACAAGAGCCGAATACAGATTTTTACGCTCAACAGGGGCTGATGTAGTTGGAATGTCAACAGTACCTGAAGCTATTGTAGCTAAGCAAATGGGACTTTCCTGTGCAGCAATTTCTGTTATCACAGATGAATGCGATCCCGATAATCTTAAAGAAGTTGATATTTCTGAAATTCTTGAAACCGCCGGCAAAGCAGAAGTAGGTTTGATTGAACTATTTGTTTCTCTTATTGAGGAATTGTAATTAGAACACGGATTGTGCGAATTTTCGCGAATAAAAAACAGGGCGGTGTTTGAGTTCCTTAAGCTCAAACAAAATGCAAGTAGTAAGATTTTCCGCCCTGATGTTAGGTTTTAAATTAATTTATAATATTTATTCATTGGTCTGAAACCATCAAAGATAAGGCTTCAAGAGTGTTTTTAAAATTTACCGTAATAGTAATTTATGCCCCACCTTAGGCAGTTCGCCTTCTTTCATATCATTCTTTTTATACAAGTACTTCAACTGAATTCCATACAATTGAGATACCGAATACATAGTCTCATTTTCACAAAATGTATGAAATTTCTGAGCACCTTTTCTTCTCTTCTTTTGAAGGTAAACTATCTGCCCTGCAACTAAAGAATCATTCTTCGATAAATCATTATTTTTATAAACCTGCCATTTATAAATTTCAAATTCCTTGGCAATCGACCCAATTTTATCACTTTCTCTGGCATAAATAAATTTCTTTTTATTATTTAAATAAATCTTTCGATTATTACCTTTAATTTCTATTTCTTCAAAATCTGTTTCTTTGGAGTAAACAATTTCTGGAGTTATAATTTTATCTTTTCCTTTTTTTCGTGAGGAATATTTTGAAGAGGCATTTTTATCGTCATATTTATACAACTCATTTTCCTCAATAATTTTAATCAGCAACTTCGGATATTTCTTATTTGTTGCATATCCGGCTTTTTTCAGACCTTTTGCCCACGATTTATAATCAGTAATTTTGTATTTAAAAAGCTCCGCATACCTATCACGTTCTGTAAGAAAAAATGAATGATCGAGAAAAGACCTTTCAGCATTTTTGTACTTTCTGAAACATTCACGTTTTCTATCGTCTTTAGCGTATATTTTTTTCCCTTTCCAATCTTTATGACATTTGATTCCAAAATGATTATTGGCTTTTTTTGATAGCCGGCTGTTCCCATTTCCCGATTCAAGCATTCCCTGTGCAAGCGTAATACTGGCAGGAATTTTATACTTTTCCATTTGTTCAATGGCAATATCTTTATATCTATTTATATACTCTTCCTTACTCATTCTTTGAGCCGACAACATTCCAACAATAAGGAAAAAAGAAACCAGGAAAAAAGTGTATTTTATATTATTCATTATCAATTTACTAATTATTAAATCTGTAAAATATTTTATTTTATCAAAAATAAAAATCATTCAACATTAATATATATTTAGTTTTTTGTTTTTTAAACAACGTATTGTTATTAAAATTGGTATAATTGCAGAAAGATTGAAAATGTAGGAAGAAAGAATATCCCTGCGGATTTCCTTTAAGAATTGGGAATGTTAGGATTTTATTTCAATACTGAAATCCCTTCAAAAAATAATAAAATAAAAAATTACAATCATAAATGGAAATAATTCAAAAATATTTTCCCTCCCTTACTGATGAACAAATAAAGAAATTCAATCAGCTTCAGAAAATTTACAGTGAGTGGAATTCCAAAATCAATGTTATTTCACGTAAAGATATTGAGCATCTTTATCTGCACCATGTTTTACATTCGTTAGGAATTGCAAAAGTTATTGAATTTAATAATGGCACCAGAATAATGGATGTCGGCACAGGTGGTGGTTTTCCGGGCATTCCTCTTGCGATTCTTTTTCCTGAAGCAATTTTTTTTCTTGCAGATTCAATCGGTAAAAAAATTAAAGTTGTAAATAATGTTGCAAAAGAACTTGAACTAAATAATGTGATTGCTCAACAAATTAGAGTAGAAGAAGTAAAAGAAAAATTTGATTTTATTGTGAGTCGTGCTGTAACTTCTTTAGATGTTCTTTATAATTGGATGAAAACCAGGATCAAAACAAAAAACTTTAACAACATTCCAAATGGCATTTTATATCTTAAAGGTGGAGACTTAAATGAGGAACTTAAATCATTAAAAAAATCATACAAAATTTATAATCTTAACAATTTCTTTACTGAAGATTTTTTTGAAACAAAAAAAGTTGTTCACATTTTTCAAAGCCATACGCACGGATAGCTATCATTACATTTTTTACTTTTTTGATCAAACTCATTATTCACTAACAACAAAATTCTGTTGTTAATTATTTATCAATCATTACTGAAATAATCTTATATTTGCCGCTTATGAAATTTTAAAAAATAATTTAAATATAAAACATGGACACAATTAAGAAAACGCTGAGGGATTCAGCAGGGTTTAGATGGGTAGTATTGGTTTTGATAAGCGGTATCACCTTTGGTACATATTGGTTTCAGGATTTCTTTTCCGGTATTAAACCAATTATGATCACCGAAATGGGTATTACAAGCAGTCAGTTTGGAACATTAATACAATGGACAACCTGGGCAAATGTATTCGGGATGATAATCATTGGAGGAATTATTCTGGATAAATGGGGCATCAAGCTTACCGGAATCATTTTTGGATTACTTGCAACCGGTGGAGCTGCTTTGACTGCTTTAGGAGCAGCGGGAACTTTCTCAAGCAATCCTGATGATCAGCTTTGGATTATGATGATTGGTAGATTAATATTTGGTTCAGGATTGGAAATAATGTGTGTTATAGCCATGAGGACAATCGTAAAATGGTTCAAAGGATATGAGCTTGCTTTAGCGATGGCAATCAATATGGGATTTGGAAGATTAGGATCAACATTAGGTCAAGCATTATCAATTGATATTGGAGCAGGTGTTGTATCACCGGCAGTTAACTTTGCCGCAACATTAATCGGAATAGGATTTTTAATGTTCTTATTTTATTTAATATTTGATGTTAAACTTGACAAACAAAGAAAAGGTCAGGAAAAAGAAGATGAAGAGCCTTTCAGAATGTCTGATTTAGTAAAACTTATCACAAACAGATCATTTCTTTTTATTGCATTACTTTGTGTAACTTTCTATTCTGCAGTATTTCCATTTATGCAATACGCACCCGATCTTTTAATACATAAATTCAGCTTTTCTTACGACCTACCTGCTGAGGCTTCAGTCATATTGTTTGGAAGCAAAGTATTAGGCAACTTATCTATTTATCTCGGTTTATTTGTTTTTGCATTAGCAATCACTCTTGTACCTGCCAGATTTAAAAGTAGCAAAGGGAAAACCACTTCGGTTGTAGTCATTATATTATTATTTATAGCATTTATTTATTCCCTTTCTGATGTACTTGGATTATGGTTGCAAAACGGACCTAAAACTGCAAGTCTTATTCCTTTAGGTTCAATTTTATTTACACCGATTTTTGGTAAAATTGTTGATAATAAAGGAAAGGCAGCGTCATTAATGATTCTTGGAGCATTATTATTAATATTTGCTCATTTGTCATTATCTGTTTTTGATAATGTCTATCTTGGCTATTTGGGATTATTATCACTTGGAATTGCATTTTCTCTTGTGCCTGCTGCCATGTGGCCATCAGTTGCAAAAATTGTTGCAGAAAACAGATTAGGAACTGCATATGCCGCTATGTTCACAATACAAAACTGGGGATTAAATGCATTCTTTAAAGGCATAGGCTGGGTATTAGATAAAGCAAATCCAGATGTAGTTGCAAAAATTGAATCAGTTAGGAATAATCTGGAAGCACAGGGATTAAGTAATGTTGAGATTAGCAAAAAAATGCAGGAGATGCAATATGTAACTCATGAAATTCCTGCATTTAATTACACTACTCCTATTTTAATGTTAGTTGGATTGGGAGTGCTGGCTATCTTTTTAGCTTTCATGCTTAAAAAAGCAGATGAAAAACAAGGTTATGGTCTTGAGCTACCCTCATAAAAAAAGCTTAAATAAATAAAGTAAAATAAGATAAAAATAAATTTAAGTATTAGTTAATAATTATAGTAATTTAATAGAAATGTTCAATTGTTAACTAATACATTTCAAAATAAAAAAACAGGAGGAAATAAAATGAGTGAAATTAGTGAATTAAAACCTACCGCACTTTGGAAAATTTTTGAAGACATGTGTCAAGTACCGCGCCCTTCAAAAAACGAAGACAGAATTCAGGCGTTTGCCGTAAATTTTGGCGAAAAACTTGGATTAGAAACTTTCAAAGATGAAATCAAAAACGTAATAATAAAAAAGCCTGCTACCAAAGGCATGGAAAATTTGAAGACTGTTGTACTACAGGCCCATCTCGACATGGTTCCACAAAAAAATAGCAGTTCGCAACACGACTTCAATAAAGATTCTATCAAAGCATACATTGATGGAGACTGGGTAACTGCAAAAGACACAACTCTTGGCGCGGACAACGGAATTGGAGCTGCTGCTGCACTTGCTGTTCTACAGGCAACTGACATTTCACACGGACCACTTGAAGTACTTTTAACTACGGATGAAGAAACCGGAATGACAGGTGCAAACGAAATTAAATCAGGGTATCTTGATGCTGATATTCTCATCAACCTTGATTCGGAAGATGAAGGCGAACTTTATATTGGATGTGCCGGCGGTATCGATACTAACGGTATTTTCAATTACAATAAAGTTGAAGTTCCATCAAACCAATCTGCATACAAAATTATTGTTACCGGACTAAAAGGAGGACATTCAGGTCTTGATATTAATTATGGACGTGGAAATGCAAACAAAATTCTTGTAAAATTATTAAAAGACTCTGCTGAAAAATTCGGTTTACGTTTAGCGGTTATCGAAGGTGGTGACTTAAGAAATGCAATCCCGAGAGAAGCAACTGCAATTATTGTAGTTCCTGAAGCAAATAAAGAAGAATTTAAAAAGTTTGCTACCGAATACGAAATTGAAGCAAAAGATGAATTTAAAAATGCTGATTCTGGATTACTTATTAATATTGGCACAACAAAAACCCCTGCATTTTTAATTGAAGAAGAAATTCAGAATAAAGTTTTTGAAGCAGTAGATAAATTCCCAAACGGACCGATAGCAATGGACAAAAAAATCCCTGGCGTTGTTGAAACTTCAACAAATATGGCTGTTGTGAAATCAAATGATAAATTTGTTGAAATATGCTCACTTCAAAGAAGTGCTTCTGATGATGATAAGATGAAACTTTCTGATAGCATCTTAAAAATGTTAAGTGATCTTGGTGCTAAAGCAGAACAAACAGGTTATTATCCTGGATGGAAACCAAATGTTGATTCTCCAATTCTTACTACAATGAAAAAAGTTTATGAGGATAATTTTGGCAAAACTCCAGCTGTAAAAGTTATTCATGCAGGACTTGAATGTGGAATCTTAGGATCAGTCTACACAAACTGGGATATGATCTCATTCGGACCAACAATCAGAAGTCCTCATTCACCTGATGAAAAAGTGAATATCGAAACTGTTAAAAAATTCTGGGACTATTTATTATTGACTTTGATAAATATTCCAAGAAAATAAATTTGCAAAGGACATTGACTTGTAATTATTAATCATTATGGTCAATGTCTTTTTTTAAAAAATATTTTAAAAATAATTTGCAATTTCTAAAAAAAGACATACTTTTGCACTCCCAAAAAAACATATAATAAAATGTCAACAAAGAGAACATATCAACCGTCGAACAGAAAAAGAAAAAATAAACACGGATTCAAAAAGAGAATGTCAAGTGTGAACGGGCGTAAAATCATTAACGCCAGAAGAGCAAAAGGAAGACATAAACTTTCAGTTTCTGATGAATAACACTTTCTGATATCATTAATGATATCGTAGGCTGAAATATATAATCATAAATTCGGAAGGTAGCTTTGCGCTGCCTTCCTTTTTTTGTTTATATAAAAACAATATCTTCGCAAAATAATTCATATTATTATTTTGAATAAAAAAAATTGTCAGTAATTATGAACACGCTTTTAAAAATAATTTTCATATTTATTCTCATTTACTATTTTTTCAGACTTTTTGGTAAATACATTTTTCCATGGCTGTTAAAACGTTTTATGAAAAATGCCCAAAAAAATTATAAACAAAATGTTGAGAATAATTATGCAAATAAAAAGAATGCCGGAGATGTAAATATTGATCATATTCCTAAAACCAAAGAAAAAAAAGATGATAATGATTTTGGTGAATATGTGGATTTTGAAGATATTGATAAATAGATAGTTGTATGTTTTATATTATAAAAATAATAATACACAAACATATTATTATCAATAGTTACACAGTAAAATTATAAATCCACAATAATTCTCCGATTACAAAACACTGTGTAAAAACAAAATTGTATTTTAGTAAATTCTAAAAATCGAATTATTAAAAGATAAACCCACAATAATGGAGAAATTTCAATTAAAAAAATCACTACCATACATCATTGGCATTCTAATATTTGTTCTTATTACAATGATTTATTTCAATCCTCTTATCCTGGGAAAAAAACTTCAACAAGCTGATATTAAGAATTTCAAAGGGATGTCGAAAGAAATTGTTGATTTTCGCGATAAAACCGGAGACGAGCCATTATGGACAAATTCAATGTTTGGTGGAATGCCTGCTTATCAAATATCTGTAAAGTACAAAACAAATTTCGTAAGATTTTTTGATGATTTTTTTAAGATCGGATTACCTCATCCTGCAAGTTTAGTTTTTCTATACTTTCTTGGATTTTTCATTTTATTAATTGCTCTTAAAGTAGATCCCTGGCTTTGCATTGTGGGAGCAATAGCTTTTGCATTTTCTTCATATTTTTTCATAATTATAGAGGCAGGGCATAATACAAAAGCTCATGCCATTGGATACATGGCTCCAGTGCTTGCTGGAATAATTCTTACTTTTAGAGGAAAATATATCCTTGGCGGAACTTTAACTGCCCTTTTTCTCGCACTTGAGCTTGAAGCAGGACATCTGCAAATAACCTATTATTTGCTTCTTATTGTTGTCATTCTTGGATTTTTCGAAGAAGTATATTCAATAAAAGAAAAAACCTATATGCATTTTCTTAAATCTTTAGGAATATTGATAGCTGCTGCAATATTGGCTGTTTTAACAGTTTCTACAAATTTATGGGCAACCTACGAATATAGCAAGACAACTATCCGTGGAAAGTCGGAACTCACTAATAACAAAGAAAACAAAACAAGCGGTCTTAATAAAGACTATGCCACTGCATGGAGTTATGGTGTTTCTGAATCGTTTTCTTTAATGATACCAAATACAAAAGGTGGAGCATCGGGGGTTCTTGGCAATAACAAAAAAGCCATGGAAAATGTTGACAGACAATTCAAAAATCCTGTAGCGCAACAAAACCAATATTGGGGCGATCAACCATTTACTTCAGGACCCGTATATGCAGGTGCAATAATTATTTTTCTGTTTATCCTCGGATTATTTATCGTTAAAGGGCGATTTAAATGGATACTTCTCACAGCCACTATTTTGTCATTATTTCTTTCGTGGGGTAAAAATTTTATGCCTCTTACAGATTTTTTCCTCGATTATGTTCCGGGATATAATAAATTCAGAGCGGTGTCAATGACCATGGTTATTGCAGAATTATGTATTCCGCTACTCGCAATTCTTGCAGTAAACGAAATATTAAAAGACCCCGGTATCATTAAAAGATTTAAAAACAAATTCTTCATTGCACTAGGACTTACAGGCGGACTTTCAATAATTTTTTATTTATTGCCAGATACTTTTTTCGGGTTTTTAAGCCAGATAGAAATTGAGCAATTTGATAAATATCGACAAAGCGGGTCAGACACTCAACACTTGGATTTGTTTATGGCAAATCTCGAAACGGCAAGAATAGCAATTTTCAGATCTGATACTCTAAGAAGCTTCTTCTTTATAATTATGGGTGCAACAGCAATCTGGCTGTTCTCAATAAAAAAGATCAACAGAAACATTTTTATTTTAATTCTTGGAGCCTTGTTTTTAATTGATTTAGTTCCAATCAGTCAGCGATACTTAAACAATGATAATTTTGTAAGAAAATCAAAAGTTGAAAAACCATTTCAGGCTACGATTGCCGATCAAGAAATAATCAAAGATACAGACCCTAACTTCAGAGTATTAAACATGGCGGTAAGCACATTTAATGATGCCAGCACTTCTTATTTTCATAAATCTATTGGAGGATATCATGGTGCTAAACTTAGAAGATATCAAGAATTAATTGAGCATAATATCACTGTTGAACAACAAAAAATAATTGAGATTTTTTCAGGCAATCCCAATTATAGTAAAATAACTGAAGGATTGTCAAAATTATCAGTTTTAAATATGCTTAATACAAAATATATTATTGCTGATCCTGCACAAGCTCCAATAAGAAATATTTTTGCTTATGGAAATGCTTGGTTTGTAGATAACTATATTATTGCCGAAAACGCCGATGAAGAAATTGATCTTCTAAATAAGTACAACTTAAAACAATCAGCAGTTGTTGACAAAAGATTTGAGCAACAACTAACAGGATATCAATTTGGAATCGACAGTACTGCGAACATCAAACTCACGCATTACAAACCAAATGAGCTAAAATATAAATTTAATTCAGGGAAAAACCAATTAGCGGTATTTTCTGAAATATATTACGAAAAAGGTTGGAATGCTTATGTTGATGAAAAACTTACACCCCATTTCAGAACAGATTATGTTTTGAGGGCAATGATAATTCCTGCAGGCAAACATGAGATTGTATTTAAATTCGAACCAAAAGTTTATTCTATTGGAGAATCCATTTCACTTATTAGCTCATTATTATTGATTATATTGTTGATTGGAGGCTTGTATTATGAATTTATGCAAACTTATAAACAAAAAAATAAATCTAAAGTCATTAAATTAAAATGAAAAAGGTTCTCATCATAACATACTACTGGCCTCCAAGTGGAGGGGCAGGAGTACAAAGATGGTTGAAATTTTCAAAATATCTTCCTGAATTTGATATTGAACCAATAATTTTAACGGTTGATTCAAAATATGCTTCATATCCTCAAACTGACAAGAGCCTGATTAAGGATATTAGCCCAAATTTAACTGTTATTAAAACTAAGTCTTTTGAACCCTTAAATATATTATCCAGATTATTAGGGAAAAAAAATGTTCCTTATGGAGGTTTTACTAACGTAAATAAAAAAAGCATTTTGCAAATTGTTTTACGTTTTATTCGGGGCAATTTTTTTATTCCTGATGCTCGTGTTGGTTGGAATAAATATGCTTTTAAAAAAGCAAAAGAAATTATCTTGAAGAATAAAATTGAAACTGTAATTACAACAAGTCCACCACACTCAACACAATTAATTGGTTTAAAACTTAAACAGAAATTAAACATCAGATGGATTGCAGATTTCCGCGACCCATGGACTGATATTTATTATTACAACGATTTGCTTCACTTAAATTTCGTCAAAAAAAGAGACAAAAAAAGAGAAAAAAAAGTTCTTGAAACAGCGGATAAAGTAATATCAAATTGTGAATCGAACAAAAATTTATTGTTATCCAAAATAAGTAAACAAACAGAAAATAAATTTCAGATAATAACAAATGGTTTTGATAAAGAAGAATTTATTTTTGAAAATAAAAAATCAAAGGATTTCATAATTACATACTCAGGGACTATTTCTGAAAATTATGCACCGGATATTTTTTTTAAAGTCTTATCTCACATTAAAACAAATTTTAAAGAAATAAATTTTAAACTTCGTATGCTTGGAAATGTAGCAAAGGATATTGAAAAATTGATTGATAAAAATAAGCTTGCTGAAATATATGAACCTATAGGTTATGTAAATCACAATGAATTAATTAAACACTTGATTTCGAGTACTTTATTATTTTATATTTTCCCGAAAACAAAAAATGACAAAGGAATAGCTGGTAAACTTTTCGAGTATTTAGCCGTTAGAAAAACAATTATTGGAATTGCCCCTAAAGATGGTGATTCTGCAAAAATTATTAACGAATGCAAAGCAGGCAGAGTATTTGAAAGAGATGAAGAAAAAGTTTTATTAAAATATTTTTCAGAATTAATTGATTTATGGAAAATTAATGGACATCTTTGGATTGAAAATAACGAGTTTGAAAAATACTCAAGACAAAAATTAAGTAAAAAAATTTCAGAACTTATATATACTAATTCTTAACAATTTTGCAAAGTAAAAGCAGTTTATACATACGACTGAAATAAGTCCGTCTGGACGCACAAACCCTTATGAGTTTGAAAGTAGTAATGCGGTACAAAACAAAACTGGAAATTTTACTGATATATCAATAAATCCTATTTCATGGTATTGGGATTTTGGTGATGGAAGTTATTCTACACAACAAAATCCTTCTCATCAATTTAAAGATTATGGAATATATTATGTTTGCCTAACAGCATCAAATGAATATTCAACTAATGTTTTTTGTGATTCGATTTTTAATATCCCGGAAGGTGATAATTTAAATTCGGTACAAGTCTATCCAAACCTTCCCTCAAGCACTTTGATCATTTCTAACCCAACAAGTTAAATAATATCACAGTTCAGATATTTACACTTTATGGCAATAAACTGTATGAAAAAGAAATTGATTTTGAGAATAATTCAACTTTTAAAATGGATCTTTCGGATTTGTCAAGTGCACAATATTTCTTAAAAATGATTAATGGAACTAAAACCGAAACGAGGAAAATTTTTATTGTGAAATAATGCTTTGTTTCGGATGCGTGATGCTATTTTTATTAATACAATAAATTTTCCCAAATTTTAATTTCTAAATTCCAATAATTTTGAAACAAAATGTGAAGAATCATAATCACTATTAAACACTTTATACAACTCAGAAATTATATGAAAGTTTTTTAGTGAATTAGTTTTAGAAATTTCATCACAGAATATTTGAACAGATACTCTTCCTTCTAACAGCACCTTTGAAGGAATATCCTTAGAAAAAAAGCCTTTTCCTATCAACAATCCAAGCGTTCGGTTTCGACTTAAATCATTTAAGGCAGTCAGACCAAAATCTCCTATTCCACAATAATTAAACATAGTTTCGGTTCTTCCACCAAACTGATGATTAATACTCTTCATTTCTTTAAATGCACGTGTCAAGAACATAAACCGCAAATTTGGTGAGTTAAAATGAGCATCAGCAATTCCAATAGCAATAGCGTAAATATTTTTCAGAATACTTAAAAGTTCAACTCCTTTTACATCAGTCGAAAAATCAAGATAAATATTTGTATCAGAAAAAATATTTTCAATAACATCAAACAACTTTTCATCCTCAGCACCAAAAGTCATTGCGGTAGGAAGATTGTTTATGATTTCTCTTGCAAAACTTGGTCCCTTAAGTGAACACACAGAGTTGGGCATTTTTTCATTTAAACAATCAACAATAGTTTTATTTTCGTTACCAAAACCTTTTGCGAGATTAATAATGATGGCATTTTCAGGTATTAGATTTATATTTTGAATAACATAATCAACAGTGTTAACTGAAGGAATAGCGAGAAATACAATTTCAGCATTTTTCAATACTGATTTATCAGTTGTAGCACTTAATGCTTCGTTCAATATCTGATTGGGGAAATATTTAAAATTTTTTCTAGAATGATTAATCGACTCAACTACAGCTTTTTCGATGGAAAGAAGAACAACTTTAAGAGTGCCTTTTGCTGCAAGGACATTTCCAAGAGCAGTAGCAATGGAACCTGAACCAACTATACAAATATTATTTTTTTCTATTGCCATTAATTTATTTTTTTAATGAAATTGATTAACTGTTTTGCTTTCTGATTAATATCTTCCGATATTTTAAATATCAAAATCATACCGACAAAGATAAATGTGATCAACAAACTCCTTACAATAATATCAAGAATAAAATTATCGAGAATTGGAACAAAAAACGAAATTAAGTATGCAAAACCACCAATAGCAAGTACTACAAGAAATTTATAATTATATGGCTGAAAATTAAATTTTATTCTCAAGAAAACAAATTCGATAAACATAAAAACAAAGTTTGAAAGTGCTGATGCCAAAGCAGCACCAACAATACCATACATTGGAATAAATATAATATTTGAAACAACGATAACAATAACAAATATTAAAATAAACAGTGTATGAATTTTATAATATTTTGAAGTAAACAAAATCATATTATTTACACCACCTGCCATTTTTATCAAACTCGATAAGGCAATAAAAAATATTACATATTTTCCGGCAATATATTCAGAAGGTAAAATTTCAAAAACATTATTAATATTCGCCCATATTCCAACAAATAATAAACTGGCAAATATTAACTGGTTTAAACAGCTTTTGTAGTATATTTTGTTGATAATTTCCAGGTTATTCTCTTTCCATGAATCTGCAATAACAACTGAGGAAATTTTTATAAGCGACCTTGAAGGAATTAAAATTATTGATCCGAAAAAGAATGTAATTGCATAAATACCTGTTTCAGCTATACCAAGCATTGAATTAATCATTACTGCATCAATATTTAATATAAGTATTCCTGAAAAACTTGTAAGTACACCGAAAATACTAATATTAATCATTTTTGATCGAAAGTCTTTAGTTATAAAATTTAGTTGCGGACGTAAATTAAAATTACCTTCTTTTATCAGTAAAACCATAATAATAATTGGCGGTAAGCTAAATGCAATAATATAAATTATCACAAAAAGTTGAAAATTAACAAATCCAAAATAAAACAAAATAACATCCAACAGAATTACTATTCGTTGAAGAAATTCTTTTAAAAAGATGCCTCTTACAGCATTAAAAAGTACTTTATTATAATTATCGAGAGTAGTAAAAAGCAAGGTTACAAATATCAACGGAATGATATAATAAAAATAATCAGCAAACAAAGCAGATCTTTCAGCTCCCTTTCCCAAAATATATGTTTTCAGCAAAAGGAAAACAATTATTGCCAATACAAAACCAATTAGAATAACTATTGCCGTAATAAATAAAAAACCGTTATGCTTATTTTTGAAATCTCTAAAATAAGTAAACAACATGGTTATCACCCTATTAAAGCCGAGACTAGCAAACTGTGCGAAAATGATTGAATACGAAACGAGTAATTTTATCAGACCGTTTTCTTCTACGGAGAAATATTCCGGTAAAAAATAACCCGTAGTTATAAATCCTATTACTACTCCAAGATAAGAATAAATACTTCCTTTGATTGTCTGTTTTTGAATTACTCCCAAAATAAGTTAGTTTTAATTGAAATTGCACTTTAAAAATACAAATTTAAGATTTCTCTAATAAAACAAACAACCAGTATGGTTTCTTTGGTGAAATTAAAATATTTAAAATATCACAAAAAAAAGAAAAGATATTGAATTTGTACTCATAAGAGAATTTGTGTTCACACTTAGGACACATTGTATTTCTTTTGCTTTTTGGTGTCCAATAATAGGGTATCCATGATTTTGGTGGTGATATTTTGTGCTTTATTTTTGAAATTAACGGATTATAATATCGAATTTTTTTACCAAATGTTTCGAAATAAACAATTTTAAAATCTCTAAAATATGTTTCGAAAACTTTATGGTTAAAACTACGCATGTGATAAACTCTATTAAAAATGAACTTACATTCAGGACATTGTATGTTGGTTTTTTTTATATTCTCATCATTTGGAACAGTTATAAATATGTATTTTTTTGTAAGCCGTTTTAATTCATCAAGTGTTTTATTAAAAGTATTTTCATCAAGATGCTCTAATAATTCACTTGAAAAAACCATATCAAAGCTATTATCCTTAATTGGAATATTGCTGCAATCGGCTTGTATTTTTTTTGCATTTACAAAAGAAAGAGCTTTTTTACTTCTATCAACAGCAGTTACTTTATATTTTTTATGTAATTCGTTTGTTATTATTCCATTGCCACTTCCGATGTCTATTATTGAGTTTACATCATCTGGAATAATAGATAAAATTTTAGTTACTTTATTTTTAATCTGTGAAGTATGGAATTTCTTCCATTCAAAATTTTCGTAATATTCAGGATTATCCATTTAAGTTTATTTAATTTATTTTTAAACTACTTTTAATAAATATCTAATAAATTTTATTTATCAGTTTTAATATTATACTTGCTTAATAAAGCATTTTTGCCATTCGAATAATAATCTAAATAAAGTTATTGTACAAACCAACAAGTCTGTCCGAATCAACACTCCAATTATATTTTGAATTAATTAAACTTGAACCATGTTCCAAATCTATAATACTATTTTGATTAATTAATAATTTGAAAAACATTTTCTTAAAATCTTCAGGAGAATTATGCGTATAGACTAATCCACTTTTTGTTTCTTTAACTATTCTGACTAAGGAATCACAATTGCTGGTTAATATTGGTTTTTTAGCATAAATATATTGGTATAACTTATTTGGTGAAGAACAATCTGTTTGCTCAGATTTTAGATGAGGAATTAAAGCAATATCAGATTTTGCTAACAATTTAGAAATTTCATTTAGATTTTTCCATCCTAAGAACTTAATATGGTTTTCAAGATTCAAATCGTTTACTAATTTTTCTAGATGGGATTGATAACTTCCTTTACCAATAATATTAAGTCTTATATTTTGTTTTTCTTTAATAATCAATGAAACTGCTTTAATCACGACTTGTAAGCCTCTGTGAATATTTATTCCTCCGGCATAAAAAAGGGTTATAAATTCGAGATCAGATTTATCATCGTATAATGGAAAATCTTTAGTATTAATTGTATTTGAAACTATATATATTTTATTTTTATCGATTCCCAGTTTTGAAATACGCATTTTCATTTCATCTACCACTGTAATAATCGAATTAGCTTGTCCTAAAAATCTCTTTTCATATTTTCTCCATTGTTTATTAGATGAAAGTAATTTTCCGAGAAAAGTATTTGTATGTGTTGCTATTTCTAATGATGCAGGCCAATTTTCATGCAAATCAAGAATAAAAGGAATCTTATATTTTATTTTTATTTCGTAACCAATCTTTGCCAAAGGTAAATCATGAATATGAATAGCATCAAAATTTTCGTTTTTAAAAAGCTGAGTAACAAATTTTCTCCAAAAATTAAAATAAAAAGGGAACTTTAAACAACCTACACTTGACTTATAAATAAATGAAGAAATTAATTTTCTATGAACTATATAATTTGGGCATTTTTCATATTTAGGTCTTTCCTTCTGAGTATAACAAGCTAAATGAACCTCATGTCCTGCATTATTTAAGGCATCCATTTCCTTTTCTACTCTAACATCTTCAGGAAATTCACTTGTTAAAAGCATTAATATCTTCATAATATCAATATTTAATTATATTTGTCATTTCACCATACAAGTCATTATCACACAAATACTTTTCATTATTCGTACTTTTAGGACTCAAAAATACTAAAAAAATAATTCATTTTTATTATTGTTAATCTTTTATACAACGTACTGATAATCCAAACGATTTCATACAACCATTTCGATATGATTGTGGGTTATGACTATTTAATTTTCTGAACCAAGTATTTACTTGATTATATGGGTTTATTGTAGAACCCCAAAAGTATGTGCTTTCTCCAATTCTGAGAAATTCTGCAGTATCCCACTTTCTTAAACCTGCAAGTAAACCTTCAAATCCAGATGAGCCACCAACTAACAACTTTTCTCCACAATCAACACCTCTCCAGCCTTGATAATTAGGATCAGTAATAGTTGGGTCAACAAAATTTTCCATAATAAACCACTCGGAATCAGTTGGAAGATGCCATCCCTCAGGACAAATACCTTGTATACCCTGAACAGTAGAATACTGCATCATTTCATTCCACTGGTATAAACCGCCAAATTGATCACAGTTATTTTCATCATTATCATAACAGTATTTTTCAATTATATCATTATTTGTCTGATCAATAATCCCATCAATTCTTGTACCTATATTTAAGTTTTCTGCCATCCAACATTGATAACCAATTTTAATAGTATTATAATTCTGTCCATCTCTGGGATCAATAAGTATATCACCACATTTCCACTGCGAGCTTTCACCACAAAGTTCCTTCCACTCCACACCATTATAAAAGTTATGGCAATAAGTTGACAAATTAAATATCATAAGACCAATTGCAGGATTTTCTATCGCATTTCTTTGTTCTGTTGTCAATCGTGGTGGCAGGAATCCTGAATTTGTTGAACTTATCTCTAATGAAGAAGATATATCCGGAGTATCTGTTCCTATTCCAACTTTTCCATCATTATAATAAATATTATCTCCGGTTGAATCCCATAAAGAAGAAGTATTACCTGCTTCTTCAGCATATAATGCGTAAGGTACTGATAATAACTGTGAAGTACCCATTAATTGATAATTAGTACCCCCTTCAATATCCATTTCAACTTGTATAAAAAACATTGCATCTCCCCAATTTATATCTTCAAATTCACCCAAAACAACAGTACCATTACCAATTTCTAAATTTACCAAACCAAACTGATTAGTGATTACATTGTGAATTTCAGCATATACAATTTCGCCGGAAATGCTACTTTGTTTTATGCTTATTTTAAAACTTACATCTTGATTCATTAAAACATTTCCATTAACATCTCTTGCTACTGCCTGATATTTAAATGATTGTGGTATCTGTGCTTTTAACTCTGAGATAAATAAAATAGAAATAAATAATAGAGTTAATGATAAATAAAAGTTTTTCATAATATTTTATATTAGAGTTAATAAACTTTTTGGATTTTATATGATCTTACAAATTTTCCTGTTGAAGATATTATTTTGAGTAAATACATGCTATTTCTATAATTACAAAAATTTATCTTTTCATAGATATTTTTGTTTCCGCTAATTTTTTTGTTAAACAAACAATTCCCGTGAATATCAAATAATTCTAATCTTAATGTTGTTTTTATTTTTGAATTAATTTTAATATTTAAAATGTTACTTGTAGGGTTCGGATAAACATTAATATTGAAAATACTGTCAGCATTTTCGTCAATACCGAAAACATAAAGTAAAGATTGCTGGAAACCTTGTGTTAATATATTATCATCAGATACAAATGTTTCTGTTACTATTTCACCAAGTGTCCAGCTAATTGAAGAATTACCATTATTAAAGTATTCTCCTGCTGAAGCATTTACTTCTCTTGAAATTGATTGACAATAAGCAACTTCAATGCTTAATATTAATAACATAAATAATAGTATTTTTTTCATATTACATCTTTTAAAAGTATTCTGATTATTTATCTTTTTGTATTTATACCCAAAATTACAAAATACAAGTACATATTTGTTAAAAATAAATATTTTTTCATGATGTGTTTTTTTAGAAGATAAGATAATTGACTTTTATCTTTTCAGATTTTTCCAAAATACTATATAAATCTAATATTTATAAAAGATATTTATTTTCTCATTGCCCTTTTTCTTTTTGCGACAAAAATACTTGCATTAAGCTCAAATCCTATTAAAAGAACAATTGCATTTAAATTTATCCACAACATTAAGATTATTAAGGTACCTATTGAACCATACAATTTATTATATTGGGCAAAACTGTCGATATAATAATTAAACCCTATAATAAAAAGCATTGATAAGACAGTTGCTAATGTTGAGCCTGCAGAAATAAACTTAAAATTTTTCCGTTTTGCCGGAGCTAGATAATAAACAGATGAAATTGCTGTAAAAGTCATTAACAGCATTATTAACCATTTCACAAGATTTATCAAAATATAAGTAAACTCACTTTTTATGATATGATTATCAACCAGATAATTTACTGAAATAGTTGTACCTATCAATAAACTGGCAGCCAAAACCACCAAAAATGCAACTATTATTACAAGAACAACTGAGATATATCTAATTTTAAAAAACGATCTGGTTTCAATAGTATGTGAAGTTCTGTTAAAGGCTTTCATAATGCCCAACATTCCGTTTGAAGAAAAATATATCGACAAGAAAAAACCTATTGAAAGCAAACCTCCATTATGTTGAGAAACAATTCCTTCAATTGTATCTTTTACAGTAATGAATGTATGTCCTGGTAAAGCATTTTCAAGACTTCGTAAAATTGTAACTTGCAAATTATCAATTGGAATGAATGGAATTAATGTAAAAAAAAACAACATTGCGGGAAAAATTCCAAGTAAAAATGTAAAAGAAAGTGAATTTGCTCTTGAAATAAGTGAACTTTTATTTATCCCGTTAAAAAAGAATTTAACTACATCATAAAGAGGTAAACTATCGAAACCGGGCAATACAATTCTTTTTAAAAGCTTAATTACAATTGCTTCCAGGTAATAATACAACTTTTTAAAGGCTGAAATAATTTTTAAAAAAATTTTCATTTTAATTCTAATTAAAAAGCTTTCAAACTCATATCAAGGCTTTTTACCTGATGAGTTAATGCACCCACAGAAATAAAATCAACACCAGTTTCGGCATATTCCCTTATAGTGTCGATTGTAATACCACCTGATGCTTCGGTTTCGTATTTTCCATTAATAATTTGGATTGCCTTTTTCATATCCTTAACAGAAAAATTATCAAGCATAATCCTATCAATATTACCAATTTCCAGTACTTCATTTAATTCCTTAAAATTCCGGACTTCAATTTCAATTTTAAGATCTTTTTTATTTTCTATTAGGTATCTTTTTGCTGATTTAATTGCTTTTGAGATGCCTCCCGCATAATCAACATGATTATCTTTAATCATAATCATATCATATAATCCCATTCTATGATTTTCACCTCCACCAATAACAACAGATTCTTTTTCAAGGATTCTCAAATTTGGTGTAGTTTTTCTGGTATCAATAACTTTTGTTTTCAGACCATGAAGTTTCTCTACAATTTTTCCTGTTGCCGTAGCAATACCACTCATCCTTTGCATAAAATTTAATGCCAGCCTTTCGGCAGATAATAAAGAAATTGAACTTCCTTCAACAACAAAAGCAATATCGCCATATTTTACTTTTTCACCATCTTTAAGCAAGACATTAAAAACAATATTCTTATCAACTTTATTGAATACTTTTTCGGCAATTTTTACACCTGCAAGAATTCCATCTTCTTTAATCAAAAGTTGAGCTTTACCCTTGGCTTCTTTTGGTATAGTAGATAATGAGGTTTGATCACCATCACCAATATCTTCTGCTAATGCTTTTTCAATAATTTCATCTATTGTCATTTCTGATAGATTTTCTATAAAATGTGCAAATGTAAAAGTAATAATTTCTTTGGAAATGATTCCACCGTTTCAACACCCCATCACCTATGTTTAAATATTGTTAATAATTATCAAATGTTTGTATATGAATATTACAATTGTTTAGTAAATTTGCTTTTACAATTAATCCTAAAAAGCAGAAATATTATGAATAAAAAGTCAAATATATTACGGATATTCATTTATTCATTCTTATTGTTAAGTGTTTCTTCTTGTAACTATACTGAAGAAAGTAAAAAAACAGGAGAAGACGAATTTCAGCAACAAATACAATCTTTTTCGAAATCTCTCGAAGATATTGACGAGACAATGAATCTTGTTGATATGCTAAATAAAAAAATGCAAGAACTTGAAGATAATGTTATCTCCGGCAAAATAACAAGAGAAGAAGCAAACAAAATAGCAGAAGAAATAGATAAAACATATTATCGTGAAATTGCCCGTAGAGCAAACATTAATCCTGCATCAAAACTTCCCGAATGGGCAATAAATTTAGGTTTATCCGAACCAAATGGCTTAGTTCTCGATCAGGATTTCTCACAAGAAACTTCAATTAATGACCCTTCCAACGCATACAATTCTATCAAACTAGTTTATGACGGGAATTATAATATTGCTATTGAACAAGCAAAAATAATTGCAAAGAAAGCGAATATACCACTAAGCAAACAATACAAAAAAGCGTTTGAATTAAAAGAAAAATACGGAAAAGAAATCGAGGGAATAAGTGGAATTGTATTTATGAATTACGAGTTTGGTGATAAGAATATTAAATACAAAATTTCTATCAGTGTAAATCAAGATGGCAAATTAGTAATAAATGCTGTTGATATGGATCAAATGAAAAAATTTTTGAAATAAATTATTATTCCTAAAATCTTCAACCACATAATCATATTAATTTTTTAATGCAATTCATAAAATTAAAATTACTTTTGTAAAAATTTTAATATGTCAGTTTCTAAAGATACAATAGTACACCCGGGAATTATCAACAAAATTGAGAATGATAAAATTATTGTTAATATTATTGCTCAATCGGCTTGTGCTTCTTGTCATGCAAAAGGAATGTGCTCTGTTTCTGATTTAGAAGAAAAATCAATTGAAGTTCTGAAAAAATCCGGAAACAATTACAAAGCAGGTGAAAGAGTATACGTTGCAATGGAAAGTTCATTAGGAACAAAAGCAGTTATGATTGGATATGTAATCCCATTTTTAATTGTTCTTATTTCATTAATAATTCTAACAATCATTACTAATAATGAAGGTTTTGCAGGATTAATTTCTTTGGCATTGTTAATCCCATACTATTTTAGTGTATATTTTCATAGGGATAAATTAAAAAAAACATTTACATTTAAAATTCAATAAAAGAATACAGAAACATAAGATTATGAAAAATACTATATTATTATTTACATTATTGATATTTTTTTCAGGGTATGCAATCGGGCAAAAAACCGAATATCACCCGACAAAAATCAGTAAAGCAAAATATTTCAGAAAAACTATTCCCTTACGCAATATGGAAAAAATTGAGCCAGGGAAAAGAGACAGGAGCTGGAAAAATGGCATTATCAAAAATGAGGAAAGCAGAAAAACAAAGAGAGAAAGAAAAACTGATGCACTTCCATTTGGAAAAGATCCTGCTTTACAAGACTACCAGGGACAAACTTATCAGAGCAGAAATCCTTTGGTAAATATTGACGGACTTGATAATGTAAATGGGGTTTTTCCCCCTGATACTGATGGAGATGTTGGTCTTGATCATTATTTTCAAATGATAAACCTTTCTTTCGCTATTTGGGACAAAGAAGGAAATAAAATATACGGACCTGCTGATAATTCTACTTTATGGAATGGATTTATTGGACCATGGACAGGAACTAATGATGGTGACCCAATTCTTCTCTATGATGAACAAGCTGACAGATGGCTTGCTAGCCAATTTGCAATAAACACATCAAACGATACATATTGGGAGTTAATTGCAATTTCAGAAACCAGCGACCCATTAGGAGCATATTATCAATATGCTTTTCAATTTCCTGTATTCAATGATTATCCGAAATTTGGAGTTTGGAATGATGGATATTATGCTTCATTCAACATGTTTGGAAGTTATTTCAGAGGTGCCGCAGCATCTTTTCAACGCGATCTTATGCTCGTTGGTGACTCTAATGCACAAATGATTTTATTTGATCTGCCAGAAGGAAGCAATCCTTCAAATATGCTTCCTTCTGATCTTGATGGAACACCTGCTCCGGTTGGAACACCTAATTATTTTACTTTTTTTGATGATGATGCATGGGGATATCCTAATGATAGAATGAACGTTTGGGCTTTTACTTCTGATTGGGTTAACCCAACAAATTCTACTTTTTCAGAAGTTGCAGTTTTACCAACCGAAGCTTTTGACTCAGAATTATGTACTGCTCCACGTGGACAATGTGTTCCTCAACCAAATACAGACACAAGACTCGAAACATTATCCGATAGATTAATGCATCGACTTCAATACAGAAATTTTGAAAGTTATCAGGTCATGCTTACAAATCATACAGTTGATGCTGATAATTGTCATGCAGGAATAAGATGGTACGAAATGCGTGACAATAACGACGGAAACGGGTGGTTTATTTATCAAGAAGGTACTTATGCTCCTGATGATAATCACAGGTGGATGGGAAGTATTGCCATGAATGGCCAGGGAGATATTGCACTTGGCTATACTATTTCAAGCGACAGTATTTCACCATCAGTCAGATATACAGGTCAAACACAAGGAGCAACTCTTGGTGAAATGGATATCACAGAAGTAGAGCTTGTTCATGGAATAGGTTCACAAAATAGTTACCATCGTTGGGGAGATTACAGTTGTATGTCTATTGACCCATCTGACGACTCCACTTTTTGGTTTACTGAAGAATATATGAAATTTGGCTGGCAAACAAGAATTTCTTCTTTCAATTTTGAACCTGTTCCTCCTGCCACAGCTGAAGCCGGAGAGAATGATACCGTTTGTGAAAATCAAGTTTTTTATACTAATGGTAATGGAACAAATTTTACCTCAGTTCTGTGGACAACAATGGGAGATGGCTTTTTCCCATACAAAAATTCACTTGAAGCAATGTACTGGCGCGGAAATGGAGACCTTGAAAATGGGGAAGTCAATCTAATTTTAACAGTTTATGGATATATTCCGGGTGATTTAGTTAGTGATACTTTGCTACTTACATATAATTATATGCCTGAAGTATCTGCCGGAAACGACACTATAATATGCCAAGGTAATTCAATAACTTTATCAGGATATGCTATTAGAGAGGATTCATTACTTTGGACAACTTCAGGTGATGGTATCTTTAGTAATGATACTATTCTTAATCCTACATATACTCCGGGTGCAGATGACATTTTAAATACTTCTGTTGAACTAACTCTTTCAGCGTCGGCTACAATACCTTGTACAGATAGTGTTTCTGATAAAATTACTTTGAATATTGATGACTGCACAGAAATATTTGAATTATCTAACAACCAAATTTCTATAATAATTCAACCAAATCCAACAAAAGGTGTTTTTGCTATCTCAATAAAAAATACTGAATGTAAAACCGTTAATATTAATATTCATGACATTACCGGCAAAACAATATTAAAAGATAAACTCGCAAATACAGATAAAATATCGAAAGACTACGATTTGTCGTCATATCTAAAAGGTGTTTATTTTATTGAAGTTATTTGTGGAGATATCAGGAAAACTGAAAAATTATTAATTAAATAGATTTTATTTATAAAAAAAGAAACACGTCATACAATGGCGTGTTTCTTTATTATTATCTATAAAGTTTTTATCTATGCAAATACTTTCTCTAACTCTTCTGTTTTTTTAAGCACTATCTTTTTACAAGCCATTTCAGCAGCTTTAATTAACGGATAACCAACCGGAGACCCTGTTAATAATGGATGCGTACCTATTTGAGAAGTAATAAGAGAGCTTAAAGTCATCTTATTTTCAATTGCAAGACCAATAACATTTACAAGTTCTCCACTACTTAATCCGCCCATAATTTCGCCGCCAAGTAATATTCTTGTTTCTTTTGATGCAATTAATTTTATCATTTGCATGTGTGTTCCGGGCAATGATCCAGGATGTTTGTCAGGTCCTTTAAAAACTCCGGTAACTATTTCAAATCCTTCTCTAATTGCCAATGTTTCGGTTAAACCGGCAGTTGCGAATGCTGTATCGCCAATTGCTGTTGAATATATTGCAATTGTTCCTCCAAAACTTCTTGGTGTTGCTAATTTATAAAGATTAAAACCTACAACACGTGATTCAGCGCAAGCTGTTGATGCAAGCATTGTAGAACATGTTTTTCGTGTAAAATAATCTTTTTTCTCAGCACAATCACCTGTTGCAAATACATCTGCTCGATTTGTTCTTAAGTATTCATCAACTTTAATAAAACCTCTCTCATTAATTTCCAAACCACATTTAATTGCTAATTTAGTATTTGGAACATAGCCCATTGAAAGAATTACAGCGTCAGCATCAATTTTTCTTCCATCTTCCAACATTACTCCGGAAACTTTTTCTTCACCTAATATTTCTTTTATTCCAGTTCCTGTAATTACATTAATTCCCCTGCTTTTAATAATTTGCTCAGCTTCATCGGCAAATTCCTTATCAAAAGCCAAACCTAATATCTGTGGCAATTTTTCAACAAGTGTAACCTTTTTACCTGTTTTATTAATTTCATCAGCTACTTCAACACCAATAAATCCTGCACCAACAACAACAATATTTTTTGCATCTTTTATTCTTCTTTGAAAATCATCAAGATAAACTTTGTTTTTGGGAATCACAAAAACATTTTTAAGTCCGGCACCTTTCAACCATTTTGGTATTAAAGGAGTTGATCCGGTTGAAATAATAATTTTCTCATAACTTATTTCTTCACCGTTTGCTAAAATGCAAATTTTATCGTTAATATTAACATCAACAACTTCACCTATCATAATTTTTACTCCTGCTTTTTCAAAACCGGCATCAGGTAAAATATTATTTTCAGTTGTTTCCACTGTTCCAAAAATATATGGAATACCACATGGAATCATAACTTTTTCCTCTTTTCTTACTAAAAGAACTTCTTTATCAGGATTTTTCATTTTTGCTGTGGCAGCGGCAGTAATACCGGCTGCACTTCCTCCTACAACTAATACATCTGTTTTCTTCATAATTAATTTAAATTTTATAATAATTTACAGTTAATACTTATTTTCTTATGCTGACATCTTTGCCAAATCTTCTAAACCATTAATATCTATAAGTTTTATTCGTTCGCTATTGAAGGCAATTAACCTTTTTTCATTAAACTTTCGTAAATACATTGTGAGGTTTTCTCTTCCAATATTTGAATAATTCACTAAATCTTTTTTCAAAAGTTTAATCGTATTCGACCCAAATTTTTTAGATACTATTAAAAGTGTCTCAGCCAGTCTTTCTTTTTCAGATTTTTGAACTATTGAAATATTTCTTCTCTCGGCTTCAATCAGTAATTTGCTTAAACTATCAATAATACAAAATGATAATTCTGGTTTTTCTTCTAATAAGCGCATAAATTCTTTAGTTGGAATTTTGCATACAATAGAATCCTCAATAGCTGCAACTGAAGTTTTATGATTTTCATCTAAAATTACCGATCTCATTCCAAACAAATCTCCCGGAGTAACAAACCTTACAATTTGTTCAACTCCATTATTTCCCTTTTTGAATATTTTTACTTTTCCTTCTCTTAAATAATAAATTCCTGTAGGTTTTGAATTTTCCTGAAATAAGTTATTACTCTTTTCAACAAATTCATTTTTTCTGTTTTTACATAAACACAAAATATCGGAAATCTTTGATTCATCGAAACAAATTTTCACAATATTGCTTGTTTCGCTTTTGTTTGATTTATTATTTGTTTTCATAGTTTTAAATTTTATTTGTCCATAAAAAATAATTTATTGTATCTTTTTTTCGACTATAAAATTACTTTACACTTATTACTATTATTAATTTTTGTGGCAGTATTACTTTGTATCTCTATATGAGTTTTTTTAATTTTTCTTATGAGTTTTATCAATTTATTTTATCATAAATTCCATACTTTTTTGATTATAAGTAAATATTTTTGTTTTACTTTTGTTAAGTGAATTATTTAGAAGTAAACATCACTTAAAAAAACAGTATTTATTTATATTGTTAGGATTTTGTATTCAGCATTTTACGAATCATAAATTGAATAAAAAATGGCACACAATTTTGAAGAGATTAATTGCATTGATTGTAAATATCAATCAAATTGTTTTAATAAACTTATTCAATCCGAACTTGAGTTTATTAATCAGAATAAAGTATTAGTAAAATATAAAAAAGGCGAAACTATTTATAAACAAGGTGCATTTTCTTCTCATATCATGTATGTTGTAAATGGTTATGCAACAAAATATTTAGAAGGAACAAACAATAAAAATCTTATTGTAAAAATTATTAAACCATTCGAATACATCGGTTTATCATCATTATTCTGCATTAATGAACATTGCTATTATTCTGTATCTGCAATTACAGATACAACATTGTGCTTGATTAAAAAAGATGATTTAAAAAAACTAATATCAATAAATAATGAATTTGCTCAAGAAATTATAAAGTGGTACTGTATTAATGACAAGGAAACTTTTAACAAATTAAAAAGTATTAACAACAAACACATGCCCGGTCTTTTAGCTGAAGCCATTATTTATATTAATCAAAAAGAATATAGTGAAATAGCTTCAATAATTACAAGAAAAAACTTAGCTGAATTATCAGGTATTTCAGTTGAAAGCACAATTCGTATTTTATCAGAATTTAAAAAAGAAAAAATTATTGATTTTGATGGAAAAGCCATTAAAATCATAAACAAAGAAACATTAATTAACATCAGTAAAAATGGTTAATCAGACTTTAATTTATTCAATTATTTTATGATTAAATTATGACAAATATCATTAATAAAATACTGTAAATATTCTTACCAAATTATATAGTAAATGTTTTTACTAAATTGATTAATTATTTTACTTTTGCTCATCTTATATTATATTTTTTTTAAAATATATTAGTTTTAATGCAATTTTTTAACCACAAAAATGTAACATAACGTGAATGATGTAATAATTTTTTCAATAATATCATTAGGGGGAATTGGCCTCGCTGCAGCAATCATTTTGTATTTTGTTGCACAAAAATTCAAAGTTATTGAAGACCCCAAAATTGATGAAGTTGAAGAAGCACTACCAGCAGCAAATTGCGGTGGCTGTGGATATCCAGGCTGTCGAAGTTTTGCTGAAGCTTCTGTAAAAAAAGCCAATAAAGATAAAAACATCGAAGGACTTTTTTGTCCTGTTGGGGGTAATGAAGTTATGAGCAAAGTAGCAAGCATCTTAGGGCTTGAAGCTAAAGAGCAAGAACCTATGGTTGCAGTCTTACGTTGCTCAGGTTCTAAGGAAAATGCTCCTAAAAAAGTTGACTACGACGGACCTGAAACATGTACATTCGCTCATAATCTTTATCAGGGTGAAAGTTCTTGTCCGTATGGTTGCCTTGGACTTGGCGATTGTGTTGATGCTTGTAATTTCGATGCAATGTATATGGATGAAGAAACAGGTCTTCCGGTAATTATTGAAGATAATTGCGTTGCCTGTGGTGCTTGCGTCGAAGCATGCCCACGAGACATAATAGAATTAAGAGATGTCGGCAAAAAAAGCAGGAGAATATTTGTTTCTTGTGTTAATGAAGAAAAAGGCGGAGTTGCAAGAAAAAATTGTAGCGTTGCTTGTATCGGATGCGGAAAATGCTTTCAGGTATGTAAGTTCGATGCTATCACAATTGAAAATAATCTTGCATATATTGATTATGAAAAATGTAAGCTTTGCCGTAAATGTGTAGAAGTTTGTCCAACAAATGCAATACATGAATTAAATTTTCCACCAAGGAAAATAAAAACGGTTGAAAACACTAAACCAGCAGAATTAATAAAAACAGAAAATAAACAAGTTTAAAAATTATAATAAACGCAACAAACTAGTAAAACAACAATCCTTGTTTTATAACTTTGATGGTAAATTTAATTAAGTGAGGATTAATGATTAAGTGAGAAAATCAATAAAAATTTAGAAATAAGAATAAAATGGAAGTATTTATTTAATCATTTATGCATTTGATCATTTAAGCATTTCCAATAAAACAACAGTAAAGAGATTAATTTAATGCTTATCAGTAAAAAAATACGGGAGGATAAGAATATTGAAAACATTTAAATTAGGCGGAGTTCATCCTGCTGGGAATAAAATTTCGGAACACAAAGCAATTGAAGTGCTTCCAATTCCAAAACAAGTTCAAATACCACTTGGCCAAAATCTTGGTGCTCCTTCAGTTCCAATTGTAAAAAAAGGTGACGAGGTTAAAGTTGGACAACTTATTGCAAAAAGTGAAGCTTTTATTTCTTCAAATGTTCATTCATCAGTTTCAGGAAAAGTTTTGAAAATTGATAACGTAATCAATCAGAGCGGTTATAAACAACCTGCAATTGTAATTAATGTTGCTGGAGATGATTGGATGAATAATATTGATCGTTCAGAAACTTTGAACAAAAATATTACTGAATCGAAAGAAGAAATTATTAAAAAAATTCATGAATTAGGAATTGTTGGACTGGGAGGTGCTACATTTCCATCTCATGTAAAATTAATGGTTCCTAAAGGCAAAATAGCTGAAGTACTAATCATCAATGGAGTTGAATGCGAACCATATCTCACAGCTGACCACAGGGTAATGCTCGAAAAAGCTGACGAACTTATGGTTGGAACAAAAATTTTAATGAAAGCTTTAGGTGTAAACAAAGGTCTTATCGGTATTGAAAATAACAAACCAAATGCCATTGAACATCTTCAAAAGATTTCAAAAAATTACGATGGCATCGAAGTTCATTCGTTAAAAGTTAAATATCCTCAAGGTGGTGAAAAACAGTTAATCAAAGCTTTGACAAACAAAGAAGTTCCATCAGGCAAATTACCAATAGAAGTTGGTTGTGTTGTTCAAAATGTAGGAACTGCATTTGCTGTTTATGAAGCTATTCAAAAAAACAAACCGTTATTCGAGCGTGTAGTAACTATTACCGGAAAATCAGTAAAAAACCCTTCTAACTTCCTTGTTAGAGTAGGAACACCAATTTCTGAACTTATTGAGGCAAGCGGTGGAATTCCTAATAATACAAGTAAAATTGTAGGCGGTGGTCCAATGATGGGAAAAGCATTAGTTACACCCGAAGCTCCTATAGTAAAAGGCTCTTCCGGTGTTTTACTTTTCGATGAAAAAGAAAGCAAACGAGTTAAAGAAAAATCATGTATCAGATGTGGCAGTTGCATAAGAGTATGTCCAATGGGTCTTGAGCCGGTTCTTATCTCACAATTATCAAAAATGGAAATGTATGAAGAAGCGGAAAAAGCAAATATTATGGACTGCATTGAATGTGGTTCATGTCAATACACTTGTCCATCGGGGAAACCGTTACTTGATTATATCAGATTAGGGAAATTTAAAGTTGGACAAATAATTAGAAACAGAGGAAAAAAATAAAATATGAACTTACTTACAGTTTCAGGTTCTCCACATATTCATGGAGACAATTCAGTAAAAAAAGTAATGTACGGCGTTGTTTATGCTTTGATACCTGCAATGCTCATTTCAATCTATTTTTTTGGATTTGATGCAGTAAGGGTAATGTTAATATCAGTTGCCGCCTGTATATTATTTGAATTTCTTATTCAGAAATATTTGATAAAAGGACCTATTACAATTAACGACGGTTCTGCATTAATAACCGGTATTTTACTAGCATTTAATGTGCCAAGCAATTTACCCATTTGGATAATCATTGTTGGAGCCTTTGTTGCTATAGGGATTGCAAAAATGTCTTTTGGTGGATTAGGGAAAAACCCGTTTAACCCTGCTTTGGTTGGGCGAGTATTTTTATTGATTTCGTTTCCTGTACAAATGACAAAATGGCCAAAACCCTCAATTTTATTTAGCAATATTACTGATGCTATTTCTGGACCAACTCCTTTAGGATTTTTAAAAGAAGAATTGAAAGGAGAGCGTACTGTACAAGATATTATCGAAAAGGGTTCGACATGGGTAGTTGATGGTGTTGAACATTCATACAACATTCCAAATTATATTGATCAGTTAGTAGGTAATATGGGTGGTTCGCTTGGCGAAGTTTCAGCTATTGCATTATTGATTGGCGGATTATACCTTTTACTTCGTAAAATCATCACTTGGGAAATTCCTGTTACATATATTGGAACAGTAATAATTTTCACAGGAATATTATGGGTGGTTAATCCGGAACAATTTGTTAATCCACTATTTCATCTTATAACAGGTGGATTGATGCTTGGAGCTTTCTTTATGGCTACAGATATGGTATCTTCACCTATGTCGTCGAAAGGACAAATAGTTTTTGGAATTGGAATCGGATTACTTACTGTGATAATACGTATTTGGGGAGCATACCCCGAAGGCGTTTCATTTGCAATTTTGATAATGAATGCTTTTACACCATTATTAAATAATGCTTTTAAACCAAAAAGGTTTGGGGAAGTTTTAAAAATAAATCACTAATACAATAATAAAAAAAAATAAACCATGGCTAAAAAAGAATCATCCTTTATTAATATGGTGCTCACTTTATTCATTGTTACAAGCATCTCAGCTTTAGCTTTAGGAGGAGTATATAATCTAACAAAGGGGCCTATTGCATTAGCTAAAAAAGCAAAACTGGAAAATGCAATCAGCAATGTAGTTCCTGAATTTGACACTTTAGTTGAATTTAAAATTATGCCTGCAAAAGGAAAAGACTCACTTACTTTTTACCGGGCGTTTTATAAAGACTCGCTCGTTGGCACTGCAATTAAGACATATACGAATATTGGATTCGGTGGATTAATTTCAATAATGGCAGGTTTTTCACCTGATGGGAAAATAATTAATACTGCTGTATTGGAACATAAAGAAACTCCCGGTCTTGGCGATAAAATGGATATTAAAAAATCTACCTGGAGTGAACAATTTAGAAACAAAAACCCTGAAGATTTTGATCTTTACGTTACAAAAGATGGAGGAAAAGTTGATGCAATAACAGCAGCAACAATTAGTTCAAGGGCTTTTTGCGATGCTATGAACCGTGCTTATAAAGCTTATAAATTAGAAGAAGGAGGAACAAAATAATGAATCAATTACAAAATTTTACAAAAGGTTTCATTAAAGAAAACCCTGTTTTTATACTTTTATTAGGACTTTGTCCTACACTTGGTGTTACAACAAGTGCTATTAACGGACTTGGAATGGGATTGGCAACTGCATTTGTACTTACAATGTCGAATTTGGTTATTTCAATAATTAAAAATGTTATTCCCGACAAGGTACGAATTCCGTCTTTTATTGTGATAATTGCATCTTTTGTTACAATAGTTGAACTTGTAATGCAAGGTTTTGTTCCGGCATTATTCGAACAATTGGGATTGTTTATTCCTCTTATTGTTGTTAACTGCATTGTGTTGGGACGTGCAGAAGCGTTTGCTTCAAAAAATACAGTATTCTCTTCCATTATTGATGGATTAGGAATGGGATTAGGATTTGCATTTGCTCTAACAATTTTAGGCGGCATTCGTGAAATTCTTGGCAGTGGTGCAATATTCGGATGGAAATTTATTGAAGGCGATGGTATTTTGGTTTTTGTTTTAGCTCCCGGAGCTTTTATAGTGTTAGGTTACTTAATTGCAATTGTAAATAAAATTAATAAAGCTTGAAAAGAAGTCATTAAAGTGAACTAATGTTTGGAGTGTTTAAAGTTTGGAGTGCCTAAAGTTTGGAGTGCCTAAAGTTTGGAGTGCCTAGAATTAAAAACATATTAGATATTAAGATGGATAATAAAGAATTTGGCAAGCTATTAGAAACAAGGACTAAGAAATTCGCAATTAGTATTATTAATATATCAATTTCATTGCCTAATACATCTGAGGGTAAAGTGATAAAAAATCAGCTTACAAAATCAGGAACAAGTGTAGGAGCAAACTATAGGGAGGCAAACAGGGCAAGAAGTAAAGCAGATTTTGCAAATAAAATTAAAATATGCGAAAGTGAAGCAAGTGAAACAGTTTATTGGTTAGAGATAATTACTAATCTAAACTGGAGTGATTTTGAAAAGATAAAATTAATCTTACTAGAAGCAAATGAAATACTTGCCATTTTTACATCAATTGGAAAGAATTTAAAACTTTAGGCACTCTAGGCACTTTAGTCACTTTAGGCACTAATTAGCAAAGAGAGAAAATATAATATTTAAATAAAACAGAATAGAATAAAATAAAACAAAAATGGAATACATTCTAATAATAATCGGAGCAATATTTGTAAACAACATTGTACTATCACAGTTTCTTGGGATATGTCCTTTCCTTGGTGTTTCAAAGAAAATATCTACTGCTGCAGGAATGAGTGGTGCAGTGCTTTTTGTTATGACTCTTGCTACAATAGTTACATGGTTAATTCAAAGCTATATTTTAAATCCACTTAATATTGGTTTCCTACAGACAATTACATTTATTCTTGTAATAGCTTCGCTTGTTCAGATGGTTGAAATTATTCTAAAAAAGATTAGTCCGGCATTATTTCAAGCACTCGGGATTTTTCTTCCATTAATAACAACAAACTGTGCTGTACTTGGTGTTGCAATTTTAACTATTCAAAAAGATTTTAACTTACTCGAAAGTGTAGTATTTGCTATATCCAGCGCTATAGGTTTTGGATTAGCACTTATACTTTTCTCAGGAATTCGCGAACATTTAAATCTAATGGAAGTACCAAAAGGAATGAGAGGTGTTCCAATCGCACTTATTTCGGCAGGTATTCTTGCTCTTGCTTTTATGGGATTTTCTAATCTTGTTTAAAAATAAAAAAATATCAAAAAAAATTCTTGTTTGATTTATTGAAAATCTTTTTACCAAACAAGCTGATCTGGAGATTTTCTTTAAATATATTTAATAGAACTACCTATATCTACAATGCCTTATTTTTTTACCAAACCTGAAAATTATTAAAATGCCAGATTAAAAAACGGTCAAGTGCATATACTTGCTCTATGCAAACAAACACATTCTTAAACCTTAATTTTGATAGAAATAAAATTCATTATAATAATAATAATTACTCCAAATATGGTTATTACTAATCGTAAAGAATCAGATAATTCAAAAGTTATTAAGGCAGCAATTAATGATAATAATAATGGAGCAGAAATCAAATGAAGCTTTTTATATAATTCATTTGTAAGACTTCGGTAAATACGAACCGGAGCACATGGTTCAATCTTCAACGCATTTCTTATATCAAGATCAATTAAAATTGGTAGGATATCTACATTATTATTATCAATTTTTTCAACATTTACCAAATTTAATAAAGAAACATAATATTGTATATTTGCACAAATATCTATAAAAGAAATATAACATTCTACCAGAAAAAAATAACTTAATTACCACAATTTTATATTTATTCTTTATCAATCCAATAATCTGGTTTACGATGTTGATGTGCCACAGCAATTACAAATATATGATCACTTTCTACAGAGTATAATAGTTTATAAGGAAATTTATGAAGTAAACATTTTCTTATATCGCCACGTTCTACTGACCACGCTTCAGGATATTCAGAGATTCTTATTGCCGTCTTTTTGATTTCTTCTTTCAATCTCCATCCGAGCCCCTTGTACTCAATTTCATAAAAATGAATTGCATCATACAACTCCAAATTCGCATATTTTGAGAAGATAACTTTCATTTTTAATCCTTAAATATTTCCTCCATAGGAATTCCTTCAAGTTTTCCTTCTCTATACGCTTTAAGTCTTTTTTCTGCTTCGCCTGCCCATATCTCATCAATTTTTTGATCAGGTTCATCAAGACTCTTCAACAAACCTTCAATAATCATAAATCGCTCTTCCGGTTTAAGTGATAAAGCTTGGCCTAATATTTTTTTGCTACTCATATTATTTTACCTCCTTTTTAATAAAACATGACATATTTACTAAATAACAAATATCTATATAATATACTCAATATCCTAACAAAAATGCAATTAATATAATTCAATTTTCTAATCTTGTTTATAAATCAAAAAAAAATTAAATAAACACTTTCTTCACATAAGGTGAAATTGACAATCTAAGCAAGGCTGAATATTAAATATCAAATTCTATTTCTCTTCCTACTTCAAGATGGTTTCTGGAATGTAAAATCAAATGATCACTGCTTGCTCTAATAACTTTGGCATTTATTCTCGGAGTTATAGCTTTTGTATCAACATCTTGTTCCCCGATTCCAATTATAATCCTATTGATATTACCAATATCTGCAAACTCGGGTATATTTCCAAACGCATTTTGACATATTTCACCATAAGGCAAAGATGGTTTTAATTTACTTTCGATAACCTCACATATTAGAGTAAATGCATCAGTATATAAATTCGGGATTTTGTTTCTGTGAAGAGTTTCCCTGCCAAGTAAAATAGCTTCGCCAATTCTTAAGTTATTTATATTCCCAATATTTTTAATAGATGAAAACCATTCATAATTTGCCGAATTTCCACCAGAGATCATCTGTAGTTTTATATTATATTTATCTTGGATACGATTTGCTGTTTGAGAGAATTCAATCATGTTTTTCTCTGTTGGTTTAACACCTCCAAAGCAAGCAAGATTCACACCAATACCATATAATTCAATGCCTTTTAGCTGTATTATTTGTTCAATGACCGAGTCAATATCTTCAGGTAATATCCCTTCTCTTAAATCACCAAGTTCTAACATTAAAACTACTTTATGTCTTTTGCCTTGTTTTAGAGAATGTTCTGATAATAATTTAATTGTTGATATTTCAGAATTTAAACTTATGTCGACATATTTAACGACCTCTGCAACTTCGGTGTGAGTGGGCAGTCGTGTAAGCAAAAATTTTGCTTATACCCCAAATCCTTTCAATTTTTTTATATTCTGAACAAGGGAAACTGCTATGGTGGTGATCCCACTCTCAAGAATTGCATTTGCAACTTATTCCTTATATCTTTTTAAAGCTGATTTTATAATTTTATCAATTAAGTCAGAAGCACTCATATTAGCCGCAGCAGCCATAAAACCAATATAACTATGCGGTTTTTCTTTTGGTGTACACATTAAACCTGCAAAGGAGTTTCCTTCTAAAAGAAAAGGACCTTCTTTGGTTAATATGGTATCAATTCGTCCGTAATCTTTAAAACCAATAGTCTGGTAAGCATTTTTTGCAAATTCCTTGATTTTACTCATATTTTCATCATTTAATCTTGCCGGACAAAAAAAGCTGTCATCATCAATTTCTTTTTTATCAAAAGTTAAAAAACGCGCCTCTCCGCTAAAAGAAATTTCAAGTGGTGGCAATACCTCAATATCATTTCCATTGCCTATTACACCAAAAGTAATTTCAGTACCCTGCAAAAACTTTTCAATTAAAACGGGTTGTTTTATTGTGTTTAATCTTTCTTCAACACCTTTTACAAGTTGCTCAAAATTTTCAACAATAGAGTTGTCGTCAATTCCAGCACTTCCCCTGCCTGCAACCGGTTTAATAAACAGGGGATAATCAAATGGAGGGTTGTCTTTAAATACAGAACAATCTTCTACAGATTTTGCCACATGAAAAGGGGAGGTTTGTAATCCTTCACTTTCCCATATTTTTTTTGCTAATGATTTATCAGTTGCTACAGCAATTGCAGCGGTATCTGATCCTACAAAAGGTATTTCCAGTTCTTCCAGTATAGCCGCTTCTACCATACTCGATACATTAAACACTAAATCGACCTTGCTATCTGCCAAATCTTTAATAAAAGATTCTCCCCAGTTTATTGTATAGACTTCATAACCTGCATCAATCAGCGCTTGTTTGTGATGAGCAACCTCTTTGTGTGTTTCGTCAACTACATTATCTGCACCGGCAAATTTTTCCTGTAATTTAAAATTTCCTCTTTTTTTGTTTAATAAACCAATCTTAATTTTTTCCATCGAACCTCCTCTTTTATAAATTCTGTTTTTTCATAGGTTAATAACATGCTATGATCAATCAATATTCCTTCAGATAATTTATGTATTTTCTTTTGTGTGTACGCAGAAATAGCTGCCATTTTTTGAGTGGGTTTCATCTTATATCTTAAAATGGCGCCATAAACAATCATGTTAATTAATTTATTGAATCCAATATCGTTGAAATTCAGAGTTCTTCTCAAATAACTATCATCTCCAAGTCCTGGAAACAGATTAATCTCAAGTACATAAAAATTACTGCCATCATATCGAATGTCCACTCTTCCCACATCTTTACCATTTATAGATTGCATAGTTTTTAAAGCGATACTTTTCAGTTTTTCTTTTATTAATGAATCATTAACTTCGCTTATCTTGTCGGTTTCCGGATTGTTTTTCACTTTTTCATCCAACAATTTTACACCGTTTGTATCAGGAATAATTATTTCTGCAAAAGTTGTAACCCTGTTCCCATCATTGTTTAACACACCTACTGTATATTCTCTGCAATTTTTGCCGCCAACATATTCTTCAACCATGGCAGGTTGTTTGAATTTAGCAAGTAAATCTTTTACTATTTTCTCAAATTGATCCCGATTATGTGCAATACTTACCCCTTCACTGCAACCACTTCCCCTGGGTTTCAACACCACTGGATATTCAGGAAAACCTTTATTTATATCTTCATCAGATGATACTATAAAAAATTCGGGAGTTAGAATTTCATCTTTTATAAAAAATGCTTTTGCTTTTTCTTTTAAAAGTGCATTGCAGACAGCTTCAGAACCTGAACCAACAAATGGAATTCCTAGTTCTTCAAGTATGCTGGAAACAAATATATCTCTGTTGTCATCTACATATTCGGACAAAGTCAAAACTATTGATTCATCACATTTGATTTTTTTCAAATCCTGATAAAATTGCTTTAAATTATAAAAGTTGATAAACGATACATTATTTCATGTTTCCGTGAGTGCTTTGGTAATTTCAATTTCTACATTTTTTGTCCGCCAGGTGTTAAATTCTGTAGGTTTTAAACCGTCCCCGTTAAAAATAATTATGTTCATTTTTTTAAATTTTCCTTATTATTAAATTCATTCTCTCTTTAGCTGATATTATTTTACCTTCAAGATAAATATCAACTCCACCATTTCTTAATTTCGTATTCCATTTTATAGCTTCAGGGAATTCCTCTCTGCTATACATTAACTGAGGCACCGGTAAAAACCCCATTTTAAAGATGTCGTAAAAACCTTGCGGAGTATATGTGTCTTTTAAATTAGTCTCAATAGTATTTATTACTATTTCAGCTTCACTTATAAGATGAAGCATTCTTTTTTTTACATCCTGATTCTCATCCATATTATCTATCCAGCCTTTTTTGCGATACTCCCGGTATTTATTAAGAGAATGCAATGTTATTTTAATGCTCTCATCTATTATTTCCGGTGTTGCCAAATCATTGCCCTCTGAGTAGCTAACGACATGAATAATATCGGGACTTTGATTATTGAAAGGTTCAATGTCATCCATTAAAGCAGTTATTGATGCAAGTTGTTTTTTTGCCTTATTGATATCGTGTGATAAATAACTTAGTCCAACCCTTGTTTGCAAAAATACTTTAAAATTCGAATCTTCAAGACTTTTTACTATACTTAATGTTGCTCTTGCTTTGGCTAAATCATTAATTGCAGATGTATGCTTAGGGTCGTTTAACATTATTTGAAGAATAAAATGTTTTATTCCTAGTTTTTTAGCCGCTTTTGCAGCAAGAAAAGCTGATACCACATAACTTATATCGTCAGATGATCGGAATGCAAAATGATGAGCTACATTTGCTTCATAAGGTTTACCGGATTTTGCAATATATTTAATTGTTTCAAAATGTTCGGTTAAATTATCAAGCAAATTTAATTCTCCCCGTCCATCTATTTTACAAAACCACCATAGGGATAAAGCATGCCAGGCAATATTTAAAGATTTCTCATGTATTTCCGCTTGTTTGCGAAGATTTTTTGTACCGGAATAAGTTCTTACAAGCATTGGCTTTGCAGCTTCATAAATGCGTTCATATTCCTCCGGTGAATTAATCCCTACACCTCCACCATTATGAAGATCATCCCAGTCTTCTCCAAATTTTGCCTGAGTTAATTGTGAAGTTCCTATCGACAGTACATCCAGATAGCCGCTATGAGCCAATAAACGTGACCATTCAATAAATTGTTTTACAGATTCATATCTGTTTTCAAGATAAGGTCCTGCGTGAGCTCTTATTATAGGTGGCAGATTATTATTCCTTCCATGATTGATACGATCTATTAAACTGTCATTTGCTGTTCCGAAATTTTTATATCCACTTCTATCCACAGATAGTGTTGATATATAATTTCCTTTATCGATTATTTCTTTACCAAAGCCATCTAAGGTGATTTTATATGTACTATCATCTTTAAATCCTTTTGGTGCTTTTGAAGGATCTATGCCAAGCATTTTCAGACTATCTGTAAATGATTCATCACCATAAAAAACAATTACGTCTTTATATAAATATTTAATTTTATTACAAGCTTCAGGTAATCCTGCAAACCAAATACTTTTTAGTTTTCCACCGTCTTTTACCAACATTTTTTTTGATTTCAATTGGTACATAAGTTTTTGGAATATCAGTACTGCATCATCAACATTCAGGCGGTAACTAAAGCCTAAAACTTTAATATTATTTTTTATAATCCATTCTTCGATTAATGATGAATTGTATATATTTCTGGGATTTGTAATTGCTTTTGATACTTTAGAGTTTGCAACAACAACTTTAAATCCACATTCTGTAAGAAGCTCCTTAATTGCTGCCATACCAAGAGTATGGGCGTCAAAATCTGTTTTTGCTAAACCAATTGTATCAGCCAATGTTATAGTATTATTCATAATTCTATTAACTTACAGAATTTATCTTAGTCTCAATGTTAAATTTCTTTTCTTACTTAATGGGTATATTCCATCAAATCAGATATTAAATTATCAGGTGAAAGACCCAATTTGTGCAAAGTTCTGCCCTCTGAACGAAAGTCAATATCTAATAATTTACTTCCTTCTTCAATAAAATAATCAATTGTTGGTGTTGGAATCCCCAGATTTTTACCGAATGAAGACATAGGCACCAATCCTGTTGGAATATCATCCCAAACATATCTGTGATTTATTGTTGTAGGAGCCAAAATATCTTTATATGTCGGATTAAATTTTATCATTTTATAAATAGTAGATTGAGGAAGTCCATATCTTGAATTTAACCAATCAGGTACAGAAAGAGAATTTACTCCAATAGCCGCAGCAATAGATTGAAATTCAAAATCTACTTTTTCGATATAATGTGCAATTTGCTTTGTGAGGCCATCGGTGTAAAAATTAAATTTTTCTTTTCGTATGATTCTTTCTTTATTTAATAGAAATATTATAGGATGAAATATAGCACCGATATTACTAAAACTTGTATCTAAAAATGAATCTGCTTTGATTAGATTTGGAAAAACATCAGAAAGAATATTAATTACATAATCGGTATCACAAGAATGTAATGCAGATACAGAAACATTTATTTTAACTCCTTTAACTTCTATCATACGTGGTTCTGTGAGTCTTGCGGCAAAAAACAAAGTATTTGCTTCAGCTATAATAACATTTGCTTTGCACCCCGCTTTTTTCAATGTTTGGCTAAACAATAAAGTTCCACATGTTCTGCCTGGTACAAGTAAAATTATTTGACCATTTTTTAAATAAGGAAAAATCTTTTTTGCAATGTCTTCATGTCCGTTTGCAGTTATAACAATAATTATAACATTACTATTTAATATTGCTTTTGATAGGTTAGTGCCCACATAATCCGGCTTTATTTTATTAATTAAATTACCGAATTTTATATTGTACCCATTTTCTCTTATGAGTTTAATTCGTTTTTCAGTTCTGTTGAATAAAGAAACATCGTATCCTTTTAAAAAAATGTACCCGGCAGTTACCAATCCTCCGTTTCCAGCTCCAATTACAGTATATTTCTTTTTTCTCATTTTATATCCTTCTAAAATTTCTTATGCCATATATTTTTTTAGCCTGCTTTGCTTATACATAATATATTATTAAACAGCCAATATCTATAAAATAAATATAATATCCTAACAAAAATGCAATTAATATAACTTGATTTTCTAATCTTGTTTAAAAGTCAATAAAAATAAATTATATGCCCGAATGTTTTGTCCATACTTTTTTTTAAGTTTGTAATGGATTTTGACATGAAACAAAAATGGAATTAGATACAATTATTAAGCTCGAAAATGTACCAATTTACCAGAAAGAAACTTTGGTACTTTCAAATGTTTATTTAGAAATCAACAAAGGCGAATTTATTTTCCTTATCGGGAAAACCGGTAGCGGAAAAAGCAGCCTTCTTAAAACTTTATACGCTGACCTTCCAATTAACGAAGGGCAAGCAAATGTTGCCGGATATAATTTATTAAAACTTAAAACCAAAGAAATTCCGTTTTTACGACGAAAGATAGGAATTGTTTTTCAGGATTTTCAATTGTTAATAGACCGTTCGGTAAGTGAAAACCTGTATTTTGTTATGAAAGCAACAGGCTGGAATGACAAAAGAAAAATGCAAATGCGCATGCAGGATGTGTTAACAAAAGTTGGATTGGGAACTAAAGGTTTTAAAATGCCTCATCAACTCTCGGGCGGCGAACAGCAAAGAGTTTCTATTGCACGTGCATTGATAAATGACCCTGAAATAATCCTTGCTGACGAACCTACAGGAAACCTCGACCCTGCCACTTCAAACGGTATTATGAAATTGCTTATTGAAATCAGTAAAACAGGAAGAGCCGTTTTTATGGCAACTCATAATTATAATCTGATTCAAAAATATCCTTCAAAAATTGTACAATGTGAAGATGGTAAGATTACTTGTTCAGGAAATGAGACTAATTAATTTTTCTGCATTTAACTTATTTGAATAGAGTCCGTTAAGTTTTATATTTCTCAAATCTATATCTTTCTGATCAAAAGAGCATTCAAATATTTTCTTTAAACTTTCCGTCAGTTGTTTCGAATCATTTGCAATTTCACATAGTTCATGCAAAGCTGTTCCGTTAAGCATTTTATCGTTAACCAAACAAAAACGCCCGTTGTATAAAGTATTCAGCAATTTTAATTTTAATCCGGTTGCCTGAAATGTAACAAGAACATTAACGTGAGCGTTTTTAATCAACTCAAACATTTTTTCGTTATGTGGATTGGAAATCAACTCTACATTTTTACTTCTATTAACCAGTTTTCTAATCTTCTCAGGAGGATTCATTCCGGCAATTATCAATGGAATGTCTACATTTTTAAAAACCTCTTTTATTAAATATTCGGCTGCATAAGCATTTTCAGGAACTTCAATATTCCCATGATATAAAGCATATTTTCCCTTGCCTCGAATAATTTGAGGATTTTCATTAGCATGAAAACTCGGAAGATAAACAACTTTATTCTTTGGAAAGGTTTTCTGCAAATATTCAGTATCTTTTTTAGAAACAGCAAGCATCAAATCGGCATGTTTTAATATTTTCTGAAAATAATACAGTTTCCAACTTTCCAATAAAAAGTAAATTTTATTTAAAATATTTTTTTCAACCTTAAATAAATTAAAATAATAAAGATGTTCGATGTTGCTTTCGCGATAAATTTTAATTCGGTTTTTTAACGAATTATCAGTTAAATAAAAACAACTGTGCAAGCCTTCAAAAAGAATTGGATAATTATCTTTTTGCAAATTTTTAAGTAATTCACTCGACCGGCGGCTGCAAACAATATACGGTTTACAACTCAATGCTGAGATAATCCCGGTTTTCCGATAGTAATAATCTACACTAAAGCAATATTTATTTAACTCAGAAGTTCTGTCCCTTCCGGGATATTCAATACAATGAAGATGAATTTTAATACCCTGATCGAATAATGCTTTAATTTTATAAAACACATCTATCACACCTCCATAATTGGGAGGATAAGGAATATCAAACGATACAATATGTATGTGTTTCTCAGACATAAGTTTTATAAACATCAATTAACAGTTGTTCTTCATTTTCCCAACAAAGTTCTTTTGCAGCAAAATTAGTATTTTCCTTAAACATTAACAATTTTTTTTCATTTGCAAGTAAATCAGAAATTTTTCCTGCAATATGTTTTACTTCATGGTTATCAATTAATTCACCAATATTATATTTTTTAACTATTTTTTCGATTTCCGTCAAGCGGGATGCCAGAACCGGAACACCTGCGTGTATGTAATCAAACAACTTGTTTGGTAAACTAAAACGATAATTAATATTTGTATCTTTATCTATGGTTACACCTAAATCAGCATGAACGGTGTAATTAAATAATTTGTCAAAAGGAATACGAGGAATAAAAATAACTATTTCCTTAATTTCCAAATCAACAACCATTTTTTTCAAAACATTGATAACATCACCTCCGCCAATTATCAGCAAAACTGCATTTTCAACAAATTGCATCGCTTCAATTAATTCTTCAGCACCTCTCTGAACATTAATTCCCGATCCTTGTAAAAGCACAATTTTTTTATTCTCCGGCAATCCAAGTTCCTTTTTTGTTTTCGGGGAAATAATTTTTGGTGTAGGGGGAATATTCCTCACCACTTTTACATCAACACCATATTTATCTTTAAATAAGTTTGCTATCGAATTATTAACAGTAAAAACATCTTTTAATTTTGGGAAAATATAAGCCTCAATTTTTTTCCAGACATTTTGAACAAACTTTCGGTCAACAAGTTCGGGTGTCTCGGTATAATATTCATGACTATCATAAATAATATCCACACCTTTAATTTTGTGAACCAGATAATTTGGCAAAAGAGTATCCAAATCATTTGACAAAAGAAGATCTACTTTATGAAAAAAAAGAAAAATAAATAAGCGGATATTATACTCTGCATAAAAAAGCGGACCTTTTTCGAAAAGCAATTTCATCCTGTTTGTTTTATATGATCTGGGTGCAAGAGCAAGGCTATCCCTCTTTACTCTTCCAAGCATTCTAACATCAAACCCGAGTTTCTCAAAAGTTTTTGCATGTTTATCAACTCTCCTGTCCGTAGCAAGGTCATTGGTAACAGAAATAATTACTTTCTTCAAAATATTTTAATTTATAACATCTCCGATAAATATTAAACTTAATTTTGAGAAAATTAGTATTCATAAAAAAATTCTTTTAAATTTGTATTATAAAAGATTTATTATTATTAACTTAATATATAAACATGAAACAACCAAACATTTTTAATTATGCAACTTCCGAATTATCCCAAGATGCTTTTATTACATGGTTAATTAATTGGGCAACCAATGAATTTTCAACCACTCATAAGGAAATCAATAATTGTGCATCAACTTTTGTAAAATCTTTGATAGGAGAAAGTAAAGATTACCAAATAAAACATATTGAAACAAAGCGTCAGTGGAAAAATATTGATATCTGTGTTAAAGTGAATGATGACTATTTTATTGTCATAGAAGATAAAAAAGGAACAAATGAACATTCAGACCAATTAAAACGATATACCGAAATAGCTGAAAAACATTACAAGAGAAAAAATTTAAAAATAATTTCAGTCTATTTCAAAATGGAAGAACAAGGAAATTATACAACAATGTTTAAATATGGATACACACTTTTTACAAGAGAGAAAATGTTATCTATTCTTAAAACTTACTATTTAGAAACAATTAATGGAGAAAGTAATAATATATTATTGGACTATTATTTTTACCTAAAAGAGTTGGATGAAAATATAAATGGTTTTAAAACTTTACCTCTTGACG
>Ga0222678_1000094_pt1 | contig 47158 bp, 46 predicted proteins | sample AntAcemetagen937_FD_179801 | JGI IMG/M metagenome (GOLD analysis project Ga0222678, IMG submission 179801) | Saline water microbial communities from Ace Lake, Antarctica - #937 | ecosystem: Environmental > Aquatic > Non-marine Saline and Alkaline > Saline | place: Antarctica: Ace Lake... | reverse complement strand
CATGCTTCTCTCAAATCCGCACCGAACTACCCTGATCCTCCAGCCGGATACAGATCTCAGAGAGCGAGAAGAAGGAAACGAAAAAGATCGCCTGACAAAGGCCCGGTCAGCCATGGTCAAGGAAGAGCTAAAAGGGCTTGTAGATAGCACAAAGGACCTGAAGCGCCTCCAGGGAACCCCTGATCCGCCCGAAGCCTTGGCCTCCATCCCCGTGTTGAAATTGGAAGACTTAGATAAACAGAACAAGACCATCCCTTTAGCCTTTTCAGAAGAGAGCGGCACGAAAATCCTGTTCCACGATCTGTTTACCAACGGCATTGCATATGTGGACTTGGGCTTTAATCTACGTTGTCTTCCTTCCAAATACCTCCCCTATATCCCCCTCTTTGGCCGGGCGCTTGTTGAGATCGGGACAGAAAAGGAGGATTTTGTCTCCCTGACCCAGCGTATCAGCCGCAAGACCGGGGGGATCAGGCCGCAATCGTTCACCTCCAACGTTAAGGACTCCCTGAAGAGCACTGCATGGCTCTTCCTGAGGGGTAAGGGGATGTCAGACCAGATTGAGGATCTGATCAATATCGTGCAGGACGTGCTCCTGACGGTGAAGTTGGATAACCGGGAACGGTTTCGACAGATGGTGATGGAGGAGAAGGCCAGAGTCGAACAGAATCTGGTCTCTGCCGGGCACCAGGTGGTCAACCTCCGGCTCAGGGCCCATTTTGGCGAGGCCCACTGGGCTGCGGAGCAGATGAGCGGGATAAGTTATCTCTTCTTCGTAAGAAAGTTAGCACTAACCGTTGATGAAGACTGGCCCGGGGTGCTTGCCGTACTCCGGCAAATGCACAAAATCCTCTTAAACCGCAAGGCAATGATCGCGAATATCACAGTAGACCAACAGGGATGGTCCCGGGTTGAGCCGCGCCTGAAGGACCTTCTGGAGGCATTGCCAAAGGGTCCTGTCCCCGAACCTGACTGGCCCGCAGGAGACGACCCCCTCTTCGAAGGGATGACCATCCCCTCCCAGGTCAATTATGTGGGCAAGGGGGCAGATCTCTACAGTCTGGGGTACAGATTTCATGCTTCGGCATTAGTGATCACGCGTTATCTGCGTAATGCCTGGCTATGGGACCAGGTTCGTGTCCAGGGCGGGGCTTACGGCGCATTCTGCATTTTCGACCGTCTTTCAGGTGTTTTGACCTTTGTATCTTACAGAGACCCCAACCTCATTCAAACCGTCGAAGCCTTTGACCGGTCCGGCTGGTTCCTTGAAAAAATGACCCTGAGTGAGGAGGAACTCACAAAGAGCATCATCGGGGCTATTGGAGACCTGGACAGCCACATGCTCCCTGACGCAAAGGGATTCACCTCAATGGTTCGTTATCTCATCGGTGATACCGAAGAAAACCGGCAACAGATGCGAGACGAAATACTCAGAACCAGGGCCGCTGATTTCAAGGAGATGGCCCAGGTTCTGGAGGAAGTCAAAAAGAAGGGTATAGTGAAAGTCCTCGGATCCCCAACCGCCATCGAAGCAGCCGAGAAAGACCGACCCGGATGGCTGAAGCTGGTGAAGGTGCTTTAAAAAATCCCTCTTGTCTCGCGCCCCAGTACGATCTCCCGGACCTACGGGGTAAACAAAGACGCAAAGGCGCCAAGATAAAATGACTAATATCAATATATTACCCCTGCGTTCTCTGCGGGCCTTGCAACTTCTCAATAAGTTCGGGAGAACCAACTGGACTCTGCGAAAGCGGGAATAACTAAATGAGCTAAGTGCCCGTCATTCCTGTGATCATATAACGTCATTCCTGTGATCATATAACGTCATTCCCGCGGACGCGGGAATCCAGAAATGTGGCAGACCAAAGCACTTACCCGGATTTATTGAGAACTTACCTTTTTTCCGTTTGAAGCAGCGTTTACCTTTTGCACAGCATGTAGTAGTTGGTGGAGTCAAGTGGATAACCCCCTTAAGTTATTTGAAAGTCCAAATTCAAACTGCTTGTTGCCTACAACCTCCTGATATTACAACATTTCAATTTTATTTTTTGTGAATTTTGCGCCTATTTAACCGGGACGGCTTTATCAAAAATGTCTTGACAGGTTCATTTTGATTCGTTATGAGTAGTTTTATTACTCATAATGGAGACTATAATGGTTAACCTGTTCGACGGTCTAATTGCATCCAAGACCAGGATCAAGCTCCTGACGAGGCTTTTTTTCAACCCCGAGACCCGCTCATATCTTCGCGAGTTAGCCAAAGAGTTCAATGTATCCACAAACTCGGTTCGCGAAGAACTCAACCAGCTCACCAAGACCAAGCTCCTCAAATCTAAAAGAAATGGCCGCCAGGTCCTCTATGGCGCTAACCAGGACCATCCCCTGTTTCCGGAATTAAAGTCCATGGTGAGCAAAGCCATGGGTATAGACCAGGTAATTGACAGTATCGTAAGCAGGTTGGGTGACTTAGAGAGGGCGTATCTAATCGACGACTACGCCCAAGGGAAAGATACGGGTATTGTAGATCTCTTATTGGTTGGAAATATAGACCAATATCACCTGAATGACTTGAGCAGAAAAACTGAACGATATATCAAACGAAAGATCCGGTCTTTGGTCCTGACCAGGGAGGAATACGAAGAACTCGAACCTAAGCTGAAACAGCGACCCAGTTTTCTTATCTGGGAGGCAAAGAAAAATAGCAGAATCGGGAAGCCCTGAAACAAAACCTAACGCTCTACACTCAGCAAATTAAATAGTATATCAGCAAGTTACATCATTTATACTCAGTCAACTTAAGGGGCGGAGCTATGTCTACATCTCTGATCGATCAATTTACCAGGAGGGTAGAAGAGTTGGACCTAAAATTTCTGGCTAAGGACGTGGAACCTTTTCTATTTTCACCCGAACAAAAGGAAAGAGTGCTGACCTTCCGGGAATATTGGCGGCAACACCAATGAGACAGAGAATGCAGGACAAACGCATCCTTGGAACAGCTGGAAGAACCCTGCTAATCGCAAAAAAATCATAATGAAGCACTGTCTGTTCCCCGGTAAGTTTAATAGTTGGCTTTGTCCCTCATTCCTACATAAAATACCGATTGACATAATCAATTTATGGTGGTATGTTAGTGGTATGAAAGTCAAGACTTCAATCACACTATCGGACGAGATACTTAAGGCTATCGATCTGCACATTGGGGAGTACCGAAGCCGATCAGAGTTCTTGGAGACGGCGGCACGTAAATTTATTGCCCAATTGGCGCGAAAAGAAGCTGAGCGACGGGATCTTGAGATAATAAATCGGCATGCGGATTCGCTCAACGCTGAGGCAAAGGATGTGCTCACTTATCAGGTTCCGCTATGAGACGTGGCGAGTTTTACAGGGTCAAACGGCCGTCATCGCGGGACCCAAAGAAATTCCGAGTGTTCGTCATCGTCAGTCGCCAGATCCTGATAGATTCCCGACTCTCGACGGTTATTTGTGCCCCGGTTTACACAAACTACGAGGGACTTTCAACCCAGGTTGCCGTTGGGTTAGACGAAGGTCTGAAGCATGACAACGGTATTCACTGTGACGAACTCATCAGCCTTCCAAAGTCTATGCTGACAAACTTCGTCGGCAAGCTCTCCCCGGAGAAGCAACTCCTTCTTGAGAGAGCTCTTAAGATTGCCCTGCAACTGCATGATGAATAAGACCGAACAAGGCTCTGAACCAGACTGGCATTTTTGCTTTTTTTTACTTCTCTTTCTTAAATCTTCCAAGGTTTGCAATGTTCTCATCTTTATAGCTGTCGGCTGGTTATTGGCATCGTGCATAAGAACGTAATGGCAGTTTACGCTTTTTCGAGAATGTCTTTCTCTGCCTTTGTCTGTGTCTGTCTGTGTCTGCCCCGTAGCTCCGGTAGATGGTACTGGGGTGAGTCTGTGGCTATTAGAATAAATGCGTCGACAAATAGGATCGAGCAGACGTCTAAATCTATATGGAAGAACCCTGCTAATCGCAAAAAGATCATAATGAAGCAATGTCCATTCCCTGTAAGTTTACAAAGTTGCCGACGTCCCCCATTACGGACCCCTAAAACGTTTTCTCTTGACAAATAGTATTATAAATATATACTCATAGTATATATTCAAGATGGAGGATAACAATGCAAACAGCAAAACTGTTTAAGAATGGCCAAAGCCAAGCCGTCAGACTGCCAAAGGAATTTAGAATGGCAGGTAAGGAAGTATATATCAAGAAACAAGGGGAGGCGATTGTCTTATTGCCTAAAGAAAAATCATGGGCGCCTCTTTTTGAAAGTCTGAACCATTTTGAGAAAGACTTTAGGATTGAGCGAAATCAACCCGCAGAAAATCAGAAGCGAGAGCCCATGTTCAAATGAAATACCTCTTGGACACAAATATCTGCATATACATCATCAATGAAAAGCCAAAGAAGGTTTTGATAAAATTTGAGCAATATCCTGTTCATGAATTCGCGATTTCTTCGATAACACACGCGGAGTTGCAGTTTGGAGTTCAGAAAAGCAAGAACAAAGGTATAAATCAAAATGCCCTTGATGAATTCCTGCTGCCCCTGACCATACTTCCGTTCCACGGCAAAAACCTGGTTGTATGCTACGGGGAAATAAGGGCATTCCTGGAATCCAAAGGAAAAACAATCGGTCCGCTTGATACACTGATAGCCGCCCATGCCCTGAGTCTGGATCTAACGATTATTTCAAACAACATCAAAGAGTTTTCCAGAATCCGAAATCTCAAGTGTGAAAATTGGGCATGAGAATTGTGTCGAGTTGAGGTTGCCCTTAACTCTGTATCTCTGCCTGTCGAAGCGTAGCGCAGATCCCGCTATCGGGGCCCCGTTAAATTTCTTTGGCTTCTATTTAACTGGGGTGCCCTCTGTGAGAGACTTTTTTTCTTGCTTACTTCCAATCATCAATATTCAACCATCAATTTTACCCCGTTAAATTTTCACCAAGTGAAACGGCGTAGTTTACCCCGTAGGTTCGGGAAATCGTACTGGGGTCGATTTAACAGGGCTATCAATCCTATCCCCGCCCGTCAGGGCTTGGTTTTGTCCTGATCCTGGTGTCTTTCTTCCAGGATCTGGACAGCACCAACAAAACATCCTCTTTACGCCCTTTGTTTACCCTGCCTGCCCCGTGCAATTTCGAAGAACCTATTTCACTGGGGTAGGTCCGGAAGATCGTACTGGGGCGCCTTAGCGGTTTATAAGTTCATAATGTAACAGCAATCCTCACTACTCAGGTCAAGATTGATTCCCATAGCTATCATGTGGTTTCTACGGAAGGTTTTCTTTCCTGGTTGCCGTGAGCGAGTTTTTAACAGGCTCGCCCTAAGTTTAATAATTGGCTACGTCCCCTATTACATTTACGGATATCTTGTACCATTACTGGGGCCCTCGGAACTGGAAGTGGCCCATCACAAAAAAACCTGATCTCATATTCTTTGATCCCCCTTATTTTGACAAGAAAGCCGAAGACTATTCAGAAAAAAGCATATCCAGCTTTCCAAGGGAGGAATACCTGAAGTTTTTCGAAGATTTTTACCTTAATGAAACAACATGCAAAACAAACCACAAGGCTCGCCTTTATCAACGCTGACTGGCGAGACTTTCAAAATAAAGCAGCCCTTGATGAAACCCCTGAAGATTCGATCCTGGCTGACGATTATATGAACATATTAAGCAAAACCGGCTGGCAACGCACCCACATCATCCAGGTCCCGCTCTCATCCGAACGTTTCGACGCAGGGATCGTATCGGCGATGCAAAAGAAAAAAATTTTAGGCGTAACCAGCCGATATTTGATAATCGCGAGGAGCTCGTAATTATATGTGGGATTTGTCCAGAATAGTGGGATAGTGGCAACGTCTATTACATACTCGAAGAGGGATTTAAGTTTTTGCCTTTCTTCAGGAAAGGCAAAAAATCCTGAGAAGCCATACCTGTCGTAGCATAGCGGAGATCTGAGCGGGGCCCCACGCATGGCGGGGTAGATCCTGTCTAAGTAGTGTCCGAACGAAAACTAGGATTTTTTGTTCAGATCAAGGAAAGCGAAGATTTTAACCACAGGAATACATTAAATATTTCGAGGATTGAAATCCGAACGCAACGCAGAGATTGTGCAGATAAGCGCAGACTTCGAAAGGGAGCGTTTTGCAAAGGTCTCATTATGTGTAACACGCATATTTCAATATTCTCTTCTGGTTGTAGAGAGGGGAACCCTGTCTATCTTTCTGCCTTGACAAACCGGCCTTTAATGGCTAATAATCAGCCATCAAACAGTGATATAATGACTAATTATTTACCCTAACACGCTTGTCTGTGCCTGAATTCGTTATGATAGAACGAGAAATAGAAAGAAAAATTGAAGACTTCAGAGAGCTTGGCATTCCGGATTATATCCCGAGGGAAAGCAGGCTTCAACTCGTTGGGAACATGGTATCAACAATCATAGGAGCCCGCAGGGCAGGCAAGAGCTTCCGGGCCATGCAGGCAGCAGATGAACTAATCGCGCAAAAGGTCCTTAGATCGATCAACCAGATTTGTTTGCTCGATTTTGACAACCCTATCCTATCCAACATGAATGCTACTGATCTGAAACTGATTCAGGATACCTTCCTCAAACTAAATCCAGATTTTGAACTGACTACGCCGCTTCTTTTCATTCTGGATGAAATCCACAAGATCTCCAACTGGGAAGAATATGTCATAGATCTATCCCGTAATCCCAACTGGAAAGTAATAGTTACGGGATCATCTTCAAAGTTATTAAGAGATGACATCGCAACCGAACTCCGGGGCAAAGCCATTTCTTCCACCATTTATCCACTCACCTTTAGTGAATTCTTAGAGTTCAAGGGTTTCGGATACAAGCCGGGTTCTACAAAAGGCCAGGCCGAGACAAGAAGGCTTTTTGACGAATTCCTGAAATGGGGCGCCTATCCCGCTCTAACCGGTGTAGAAGAATATACGAAAGAGGCGCTGCTTCGAGAGTATTTCGATACCATGATTCTTAAAGATATCATACAGCGTCACAATGTCAGCAAACCCCAACAATGCATCTACCTTTACAACTACCTCCTTTCCAATATCAGCAAAAGCCATACCATTATGAGTGCCTTTCGGTATCTAAAACAGGCCGGATTCAATACAAGCCGAGACGCAGTGAGGGCGCAGGTCCATTGGGCGGAAGATTCATGGCTCCTGTCAAATATTTCCATCTATTCGGACTCACTCAAAAAGCAAGAAAGAAATTACAAAAAAATCTATGCTATTGATTGGGGGTTGGCAAATAAAAACAGTCTTATTTGGGATGGCGCCTATTCCAGGGCGTTTGAGAATATGGTTTTCATCCACCTTTATCAAAAGTGGCACAGAATCCATTACTATCTGACTAAGAAAAAACGACAGGAAGTGGACTTCATCGCTGTTGACGCCAATGGTCGTCCTGGTATGGCAGTCCAGGTATGTATGGATATAGACCAGAAGAATACTCTAAAGCGAGAATTGGAACCTATGATCTCAACAGCAAAGTATTTCGGCATAAAGGAAAACCTGCTCATTACCTACAATCAGGAAAAAGATTTTCACAGGGACGGGGTTCTTGTCAAGGCCATTCCAGCCTGGAAATGGTTACTCAACGATTGAGAACTGGCACAGTCCATGAAATAACCGAAAAAATCTTTGATAAAACAATGCTCACCACAGACGCCAAGGACACAGAGTTTACCGTTCAATTTGTTTTCCTTTAATTCAGCAACAAAAAACCCTCTTTGCGCCCTTTGTTTACCCTGCCTGCCCCGTGCAATTTCGAAGAACCTATTTCACTGGGGTAGGTCCGGAAGATCGTATTGGGGCGACTTAGCGGTTTACCCAGTTAAATCCGTTTTTGCCTTTATTTAACCGGGGTTCATAACAAACTCTGTGCCTCTGCCTGCCCCGTTAAATCTCTTTGGCTTCTATTTAACTGGGGTGCTCTCTGTGAGAGATATTCTTTTCAATAATGTAGCAAAGTCCCCTATTATTCTGCCTTCGCCTCCGGCACTTGCTCCTCCATTTTTCAATATTAAAAGCCATCAGATTATCGCTTTTCCGCCCGTCAGGGCTTGGTTCTGTCCTGATCTTGCACCTTTCTTCCAGGATTTGGACAAACCAACAAAAAAACCTTTGCGTGCTTTGCGACTTAGCGGTTCATAAGTTCATAATGTAACAATGCCCCGTATTCCAGATCGCCCGTTTAAAAACATCTGCGCCCATTTCATAACCAACCTTTGCGTTTGATAAGTTCATAATGTAACCGCGTCCCTCACTACTGAAGCAATAAACTAACAAAACTACCAGCTTGCCCCGTACCGTCCAGAAAATTATTGAACTGGGTGAGATAGCAATGGCTGTAAAAAGAGGCAATATTTGAGAACAGCTATCGACATTCGATCTACCGGCTTTAAGCGTTATTTTACTAACACCTCCTGGCTCATGGCCCATCGTGTGTTGAGCATGGTTGTTGCGCTCTTTGTCGGTGTCTATGTTGCCCGGTATCTCGGACCGGAGAGGTTTGGGCTTTTGAGCTACGCGGGCAGTTTTGTAGGGCTTTTTACAGCACTGGCTACCCTGGGTTTAGATGGCATAGTGGTGCGGGAGCTGGTCAAAACTCCTGAGCGCAGAAATGAACTGCTTGGCACTGCCTTTTGGCTTAAAGCAGGCGGCGCAATCTTAATGTGGCTTTGCATTGCCGTCGCAATCCCTTTTGCAAATAATGATACCCAGACGAACATTCTGATTGCAATCATCGCCTTTGCAGTCATCTTTCAGGCATTTAATGTCATTGATATTAATTATCAAGCAGAGGTGAATTCTAAATATGTGGTGTATGCCCACCTTGTTCAGATTGTAGTCTCTTCCATCACTAAGCTGATTTTTGTCTGGATATCAGCCCCGCTTGTCTGGTTTGCGTATGTCTTTCTGCTTGATGCGGTGGTGCATGCAGTTGGATTGACTGCCATGTATCTAAAGAATACCGGCAAAATCTGGTACTGGAAGTGGCGTTGGGAAACCGCTAAAGAACTGTTGAGGGACAGCTGGCCGTTGATATTGTCGGGAATGGCAATTATGATCTATATGAGGATCGACCAGGTGATGATTAAAGAAATGTTGGATGCCAGTGCGGTAGGGAATTATGCTGCTGCGGTGAGATTGAGTGAGGCCTGGTATTTCATCCCCATGGCGATTACATCATCTGTTTTTCCAGCTATTATCAGTGCTAAAAAACAGAGTGAAGAGCTTTACTATCTGAAATTGCAGAAGCTCTATGACTTAATGGTCTGGCTGGCAGTGGCTATTGCCCTGCCTACAACTTTTCTGGCACCTTGGGTAATCAGGGTCTTGTATGGAGAAGCTTTTTTTCCGGCAGCAAAAGTTTTGAGCATTCATATCTGGGCCGGGGTGTTTGTCTTTTTAGGGTGTGCAAATGGACGTTGGATTATTGTTGAAAATCTGCAGTATATCGCGACTATTAGAAGCGCTACAGGTGCGATGGTGAATGTTGCTTTGAATATTGTGTTTATTCCGAAGTACGGCATCAACGGTGCGGCAATAGCAACCTTTTTTTCAGTTCTTGTTGCTAGTCATATTGCTTTTTTGTTTATCAATAAGGCAAGAAAGGTTTTTATTATGCAAAACAAATCCTTTTTTCGACCAATTTTATGGATGGTGAGAAGATGAAAGGTAAAGATCGTATTTCGGATCAGAAATATTTGAAGACTTTTGCAAATCGATGCACCTTGAATCTCCATCTGCATAAATTGCTATCGATCGGCAAGAGGCTGGCAATATGAATTTTAAATCTTATAACATACTGATTACGGCCGCAAACAAACTCGCTAAAAACTATGCAAAAAAGTTTATCTCAACAGCATTAGTACCTATAGATTATACAAGGACAAAAGAGATTCCGGCTATTCTTGATGCAAGTGGAATATTAAATATGAAGAATAAAAAGCTGCGGATATTGGACATCGGCTCACCTCAGATATTAAGCCTTTGTTTGTGTCTTTATTCGGAATTATGGGACGTCGTTTACATCAACCCATTTGAGATGGAATTGGAAGACTTACATTTTAAATCCTCAGCTCTTTCACTGAAAAATCTTGATGTTCGATATGGTGATATAACCGACCTGTTTACTATTTCCAATATCGGTCAATTTGATTATATATTTTCGTGTTCGGTGTTTGAGCATATTCATCCTGAGAATGGCGGGGATATTATCGCGTCTAAGAATGTCACGCAGCTACTTAACCCAGAGGGAATATTTTCTTTTTCTGTGCCGTATTATAAAAAGGCATTTAGCGAATATAAGCATGGTGATGTTTATGCCACAAAAGCGATTTCTGGGGGAAAAACATTTTTTCAGAGATTTTATGATGAAGAATCGCTTAATCACCAACTTATTGAACCAACTGGTTTGACAGTATTAAAAAAGAAATATATCGGTGAAAGATACTATTTTGAAAATAATATACATAAAAGGATGGCCTTTCTTGTTGGAGTCGGAAAAAGGAGACTACTACTCGGTAGGTTTTTCAAAAATATTTCGGATTTTTTTATGGAAGAGTCTATCGATTTCACTTCCTTAAAAAAACCTTATCTAGCCATTTTGGCTCTTAAGAAGGACTTATGAAAAAAATTTGTTTTATCACCACAGTTAATCACAATGTTGGCGATGATTTTGTTAGAGAAGGAATAATTTATCTTTTAACTCAGAAATTTAAAGACACTGCGCTTAACTTTGAACTTATCCATAAGCATTCTCCGATTACCACGCGTCATGGCTTCGAATGGTTTCGGAATTATAGATTTTCGAAATACGTTGATCGATTTCTTCCACTATCCATAACTAAGGACAGAGTTTTAGAAGCTGATATATTGGTGCAAAGTGGCGCTCCTATGTATTGGTGTCATCCAGAAACAAATGGGCCGCATTGCTATGCTAATGAATGGTTTAAGCCATTAATCAAAAGACGTTATTTGAAAACAGCATTAAAAGCGCCATTTTTAAATTTGGCAGCTGGCACTTGCCAAAAATATTATAGTGATGGCTCTGAATTCGATAGCTGCAAATCTTGTCAACATTATATTAAAGATTTGCAAGGTTTAACCAAGGTAACCACTGTAAGAGATAAACTTGCAAAAAAAGTTTTAAATAATATGGGCTTTGATGCTCCACTTATCCCTTGTTCCTCAATTTTTGCCCGCGAATTGTCCGGTATCGAACCAGAAAATCCTGAATATGTGACTTTGAACTATATGAGCGGAGGTGCCCATTATGTTTTTGGGCAAAAAATTGAATTTGAAAAATGGGAAAATACTTTTAAGATATTTTATAACAAAATATCTAAATATGAAAAATGTGTATTTGTTTGCCATAATCAAGACGAGGTAACTCATGCAAAACGAATAAAATCTAATGCACATATATTTATTTCACATGACTATAGAGATTATATTAGATTTTACGCTAAGGCAAAGTTTGGAATAATGAATAGGGTTCATGGTGCATTTCTAATTGCCTCATTTGGGCGGCCTGCCGTGCTAATTGGTAACGACTCACGGGTAAAAATGTCAGAGGAAATTGGCTTGCCTCATACTTTTGTTAATAATGCAGATTTGGATTCGCTTTTAGAACAATATGAATATTTAAAAAATGGGGGTGATAATTATTCACAGAAGTTTAATTGGATTAAAAAGAAAGCATATAACAACTACCAAGAAGCATTAAGTGTTCTATAAATGAAACTTTATTTATTAGCTTTTAAGATATTAACGCTGATTTATAATATTTGGTTATATTTCTTAGATTATTTTATTATACTTAGCTATCATTCACAAAAAGCTGAAAATAAAATATTAATTATCCGCCTCGATGCTATTGGTGATTTTGTCCTATGGCTTAATGCTGCCAAGCATTTCAAACAAATTTATCCAGACAAACAAATCATCCTATTAGGAAATAATGCGTGGACTGATTTGGCAAAGCGATTTACTTTCTGGCATGAAGTCTGGTCTTTAGACAGGCGTAAATTCAAAATGAATTTGTTATACCGTTTCCATTTGCTTAAAAAGATCCGAAAGGCTGGGTTTGACGTGGCTGTTCAGCCGTCTTATTCACGGTCATTTCTTTACAGCGACGAAATAATTCGGATAAGCGGTGCGCGGGATAGGATTGGACCTGTCGGTGACTTCTCTAATATACACCGATTTGAAAAACGGGTTAGTGACCGTTTTTACACACGTTTGATCCCGACTGATCTAAAGCCCTTTATGGAGTTAAAGCGGAATGCCGAATTCATGTGCGGCTTGGGTGTAAACATGAAGTCTGGACTGCCTGACCTTTCCTCTGCCATTGAAGGGGTTAGTAATCTATTATCCAATCTAAACGGCTATTATATTCTATTTCCTGCAGCGAGCTTGAGCGGCAAACAATGGCCGATTACTCATTTTTCTGTTCTGGCTGATAAGATCTATCGCAAAACTGGACTGGTTGCTATTATTTGTGGAAGTTCTAGGGAACAACATTTAGCTGATAAATTGCTTTGTCATGTTGATGCGCCGGTTGTGAACATGGTTGGTAAAACCAATTTAGTGGAGCTTGCTGTAGTTATAAGAGATGCTGCATTTCTTGTGGGCAATGATACCAGCGCTATACATTTTGCTGCGGCAGTATCTACTCCTGCGTTTTGTTTGTTGGGGGGGGGGCACTATGGGCGATTTATGCCCTATGACTTGGAACTTGAAACGGAAAGACCTCTCCCCATTCCCATTGTTCACAAAATGGATTGCTTTGGATGTAACTGGAAGTGCCGCTATCCCGTCAAAAAGGGGGCCGCGGTTCCTTGTATAGCCAATATTTCAGTTGATGAGGTTTTTGCTTTATTAAAACCTGTTCTGGAAGACAAGTCTTAATTATGAAATGGTCTGTTTGCTGCTCTCTTACCAGAATTGATCTGCCGATATCTGGACAGTGAGGGTGTGGGAATTTCTGGAATTGAGTGATGAATACGCTTCCTTTCTTTACAATTATTACTGCTTCGCTTAATGGCAATTCAACAATAAGAAGGATTTTGGAGTCGGTAAAGAACCAGACGTTCAATGACCTCGAGCATATTGTTATCGATGGTGGGTCCAGCGATGGGACCCAGGAGATTCTCAATAAATATAAAAACACATATGATCTCACCTGGATTTCTGAATCTGACAACGGTATTGCGGATGCCATCAATAAAGGACTAGTACGCGCCAGTGGATGCTATATTGTAGTAATTCATGCAGACGATTATCTTTTGAACGAAAATAGCTTGAACAATGTTTACAGGCTGTTAATAGGCGAAAAATTTGACATCTGGAGTTTCCCAGTCATTAAAGAGCATCATTTTCACGGGAGGCAGCTTTGCAATCCAATTCGAATTCTATGGTGGAATCACTTTAAATTTATTTTTCTTCACCAGGGGACTTTTGTTCACAGGAGGGTTTTTGATCGCATCGGTAATTTCAAAGAGATGTTTTCCATCGCCATGGACTATGACTTTTTTTATAGAGCACTGATGTCTCGATCTACTGTAAAGTTCGGAAATCAGCCTGTCGCGATCATGGGAGGAAGTGGAATCAGCAGTAATCCGGCAATGTTGCAAAGGCGACTTTGCGAAGAAAAGATGGTTCAGCGGATGAACGAGAAAAAACTCTTCTGGCGTATGGCTCAACAGTTGTTCCATTTTCTTTATTTTCCCTACAAAACACGTTTAGCATCTCGACAAGCAATAGAGTCTAATAAATTGCCATGATTAAAATTCTAGTTTTAACCAAACGCCAATATACCAATAAAGATCTTCTTGATGATCAGTTCGGACGACTTCGAGAACTCCCTCTGGAGCTGGCTTTTAAACAACATAAGGTTTCCGGACTTTGCCTGAGTTACCAGAATAAAAGGGAAGGAAGAATATCTGACGGACCGGTTGGATGGGAGAGCATAAACGCCGGACTCTTGAAAATCCCCGGCCTAATCCGGTTTTTCAGAAGGGCTTCTCAACTTGCCGCAAACGCCGATACCATCTGGGCCTGTTCCGATTCCATTTACGGTATCATCGGTTACCTACTGGCATCAAAATACCGAATACCACTGGTTTTTGATCTTTATGATAATTTCGAATATTTTTTGACAGCCCGCCTGCCGGTTATCAAGCAGCTGTATCGCCGGGCCATAAGAAAAAGTCAAGCCGTAACCTGTGTGAGTCGACCACTTGCGCGCTTGGTGACCTCCTACGGGAAAAACGAAGGTGTGTTCGTCATTGAAAACGGCGTTCGAAAAGACTTGTTCAAGCCGATGGATAAAAAAACCTGCCGGGAATCTTTGAGACTTCCGCAACATGTTCGTTTGGTCGGCACGGCCGGTGCCTTATATGACAATCGCGGAATCCAATTTCTTTTTAACGCATTCGATATTCTCAGAGCAAAGTATCCCGATCTGCATCTGGCTTTGGCCGGGCCTCGCAACATTCCTATTCCTTTGGACGACCGCGTACATGACATAGGGCTATTGCCGTTAGAAAAGGTCCCGCTGTTTATGAATGCGCTGGATATCGCGATTGTGTGCAATCGAGAAAACACTTTCGGAAAGTACTGTTTCCCCCAAAAGGCCAGAGAAATTATGGCATGTGATGTTCCACTGATCGCTGCAAGGGTCGGAAGCATGAAAGAAATTTTATCGCGGCATCCCGATTGGTTATATACTCCGGATGATCCAAATGACCTGGCGCTGGTTTTAGCAAATAGGTTGGGAGATGGAGTCACAGGGTATGACAATGTCCTCTCATGGTCTGACGTTGGCGCTGAACTGGAAAGCATTTTCCTCAAACTCATATAGGTTTCTTTCATCCTGTCGTTGACGATGACCCTTCTGCTTTAAATGCACCATAGATTTTCATGTAATAGTAAAGGGCCGATCATATCAAAATAATTTCTCTGCCATGTTTTTCAAAGCAGTTTACGGTCGTCAAAGCAGGTAAAGAAAGGCAAAAACTCTCGGTTGCCGAGGCCATGGCCTGCGGTCTTCCAGTAGTGGCCAGCGATTGTTCTTCCATACCCGAACTTGTCGACCCCGGCAAGGGAGGATTTCTCTGTCCTGTAGGAGATGTGGATGCCTTTGCCAAAAAAATCAACATTCTGGCAGATTCTCCCAGGCTCAGGAAGGAAATGGGGGAGTACAACAGGGCCAAAGTAGAGAAAATGTTTACTGTTGAACGTATGGTGAATGAATATAAAGATCTTTTCGAAGAAGTGTTGGGGTAAAAGGGATTCCAGAAGATATTGACATTATTGCTGAAATAAATGATACTTATTAAGAGGAATTCATTTCCCCAATGGAAATAATACGATTGTTTGAGATTTCAATCTGGTGGCAAGTTTTATTTAAAAAATCCTGAAAATCCCGTTAATCCTGTCCAGAAACTTTTAAAAAGGGCAATAATATGAAAAATCTTCCAATAGGAATACAAACATTTTCAGATATCATTCAAAATGATTATCTGTATGTGGACAAGACTGAGAAGATATTCGATCTTGTGAAAAATCCAAAGGGTGTATATTTCCTTTCCAGACCAAGAAGGTTCGGCAAAAGCCTTTTGATCTCCATATTAAATGAGATATTTGAAGGTGGAAAAAAGCTGTTTAAGGGGCTGTGGATATACGAATCAGGTTATTCGTGGGAAAAACATCCGGTTGTAAGGATAGATTTCAGCAAGAAAAAGGCTGAAAACAGGGATGACCTGAAGGGCTTTATCCTGTATCAGTTAAAAAACATAGCCGACAAATACGGGGTTTTACTTACGCGAGATCAATATGATGAAGCCTTTGATGAACTTTTAACCAAATTAAGCCAGATCAACAAAGTCGTTATCCTTATTGACGAATACGACAACCCAATCATTGATAATATAGAGAATAAAAAGCTGGCTGTTGAACTTAGGGAGGTATTAAAGGGATTTTATACCATTATAAAAGCTTGTGATGAACATATCAGGTTTGTGCTTTTAACAGGTGTGAGCAAATTTTCTAAAGCAGGAGTCTTCAGCGGGTTAAATAATCTGAAAGATATTTCTATGGATACCAAACATTCATCACTTCTTGGAATAACAAGGCAGGAGATGGAACACTCTTTTAAAGAGCATATAAACCGGTTTGCAGAGACAGAAAACATCAGCAATGCCGAGCTGATTGAAAAAATAGCATACTGGTACGATGGCTTTTGTTTCAGCGGAACCTGTGAAAAAGTTTTTAATCCATTTTCGATGTTGCTTTTGTTCGACAATGTTAGATTCAGCAATTACTGGTTTGAAAGTGCTACGCCAAGCTTTTTAATAAAACTGATGAAAGAAAAAAGTTTCGATATCAAAAAAATGAAGGATTTAGAAGTAAGAGAGGAAAATCTCAGTACTTATGAGATAGAGGATCTCTCCATTGTTCCTCTTTTGTTTCAGACCGGATACTTGACAATTAAAGGGTATGACAACGATTTTATGACTTACAAGCTGGGATATCCGAATTTTGAAGTGGAAAACAGTTTCCAGTATGCCCTTTTAAGAAGTTACAGTTACACGGAAACAGACGGTTATCTTGTCGGTCTGATTCGAGCGCTTAGAAATGACGATTTTGATGCGTTTTTCGAGACTTTAAATATCTTTTTTGCCGATATTCCTTACGATCTTCAAATAAACAAAGAGAAATATTACCAGACAATTTTTTACCTGATATTTTCTCTAATAGGATTGAAGGTAGAGGCAGAAGTGAAAACAAACAAGGGCAGGATAGACGCAGTTATCATCGATAAAAACATCTATATCTTTGAATTCAAATTCAATGGTGATAAGAACAAAGCTTTAAGCGAGATTAAAGAAAAGAAGTATTTTGAAAAGTATCAGGGAATGAGGGTCAGTGATCAGAGGGCGGAGGACGGAGGACGGGGGGCGGACAAGGAAATTTATCTGTTTGGCGTTGAGTTTATCGACCGGAATGTTGGGGAGTGGGTGGTTGAGAAGATGTAAGTATGATTTTTTAGCCGCAGATGGACGCGGATAAGATTAAATACAAAAAACAGTGAGATACTTACCCTCTCTATGGCATGGGTTTTTATGTAATGGTAGAAAGCCGAGCATATCAAAATAATTTCTCCGCAATGTTTTGCAAAGCTGTTTACAATCGTGAAGCAAGACAAAGAAAGGCAAAAACTATAATTGCTGTATTGAGCGATTTTTTCGGGACTGATTTCCGTTCTTTTGCCATCCTTGATGTGGGTTGCTCAACAGGGATAATGGCGAATTATTTTTCCGACTATTTTGGCGAGGTGGTTGGGATTGACATCGATAAATTAAACATTCGTTTTTTACACAAAAAGTAAACTTGATATTGCCAGGATAACGGCCAAAATACCAGTGCAAAGGCTTGGAGAGTTCGAAATGGAATGTGAAACCAGTTCCTGGCGGCAATCCATGACCACGAAACCACATGTAAATCCTTCCAGCATTTAATCACTTCTATTTCCGCTGTTTCAAATAATTTCTGCCATCCCCTTAAAGTTCGAACATCCTCTCGTATATCAACCTGACCTGTCCCTCGGAAAAATCCAAGCTTTCGGGTCAGAAAACCGGCATTTGGAACCAAAAGGAGGAACCGGGCATCGTCTCTGGCAACCCGCACCATTTCTTTCAATGCTGCTTCTGGATCCAGGAAATGTTCCAATGTTCCAAGTGCGCTGACGATATGAAATTGGTCGTTGCTAAATGGGAGAGCCTCGGCAACTGCTAAATAAAAATTACCATCCGGAATAATTTTCTTGCAGGTTTTAACAGCCTTATGGGACAGGTCAACGCCTACCGGATCTGCGCCTTGTTTGTATACAGCATGAAGCCATTTGCCTAAACCACAACCGACATCCATTACCCGTTGGCCTTTGCGGATATTTAGTTTTTTGGCTAAACGAACCAAATGACTGGGCACTGTTTTACTCGCGGCTGCTTCTCTATAATAAACAGTATCATAATACCGTCGTATATTTCTGTGATTGTCTCGAAGCCTTTGCAAAACACCCACCTGACCCTTTGTCCAGGCTATATTTGGTTATTGAGAAAACTTTAAGTGATGGTCAAAGTACTTTAACGTACGCTTTAGATATTAGTCAGCATGATACGGATTTATAGGAAGTCTTTTGATTCCACACCCGGCATGAAAAAGGCTATATTCTTTAATAATATTATTTAGTTAAAGCATTCTTATATATTTTATAGATTTGCGCCCAGTCAAATGTTGAAATAACTATAGATCGAATATCCTCTTTTGTTAGATTCATCATTTTGATCCTCTCCAGAAATCCCTCCACATCCCCTTCCTTGATCAAATACCCCGTCTTTCCGTCTATCACCGCATCCCTTAACCCCTGAATATTGCTTGCAACGACGGGAACACCACAGCTTCCCGCCTCAAGAGCAACAATCCCGAATTCCTTCACGTCATCAGGCATTGTGATGTTGGGTATTATTAATATCCACTGTGTTATAAATCAGGTTCCTCTCACGGGTTGATGGCCTTGCCGAAAAGATTGATGACCTTGTGTACCCACTAAAGCTCTGTCGAGATATGGGAGAATACAAACCCCGGCCAAGGTAGAAAAGATGTTTACTGCTGAATGTATGGTTAAGGAATATCAGGAGCTGTTTGAGACGGTGCTCGGTTGATGACAAATTGATTCAATCAGCACCACATATTGCTGTACAATGCGGTCCCAGTCATAGCGTTCCAGAACATATTGTCTCCCATTTTTTCCAAGCGATCGTCCTAAGGAAGGATTATCCAATAGATAGACAATCTTTTCTGCAAGTTTTCTCGGATTTTTTTGGGGGACTACAAGCCCGGTCTTACCGTCCTCGATAATGTCTTGCATTGCAGGAAGATCCGTAGTCACAACTGCGCATTCACATCCCAATGCTTCGACCAATACAAGACCAAAGCCCTCCCTATCGCCGTCATCTGCTATCACAGAAGGGAATATCACCACCTCCGACGACTGATACAAATCGGGAAGTGAATCATTTTTTACAGCCCCCAAAAATCTTACATGTTCATCAATTCCTAATTTCATCACCTGATTTTTGAGAAACGTCTTTTCCGGGCCATATCCAACAATACGAAGCTTTGTATGACGATATTTCTGCAATATGAGGGGTAATGCTTCTATTAAATAACGCACACCTTTCTTCTCGACCAAGCGACCCACAAACAGAAGCGATCCCTTCTCTGGCGGCATTGGGGCTGGAACAAACCGTTTACTCAGATCTACACCCATCGGAATGACATACAATTGGTCATGATCACCTACAAGTTGTAACACCTCTTCTCGCATTGCACGGCTGACTACTGTAACGGCGTCTGAATGTCTGAGGACCAAACGTTTGATGGGATCAAATAAAGCGCCATGAAGCCCAAACAGATCTCCACCATGTGATGTGCAAATGAGGCGTGGTATAGGTTTAACGAATAGGCGTGCTAACAGAGTGACCATGCCTTGGGGAAACAACCAATGTGCATGAATTAAATCGACATCCCGGTTCCTGAGTACTCGGACAAGAGCGAAAAGTTCCGCTATGAGAAAAAAGGGTACCAAACCATATCGAATAGGCTTTTGCTTCAACCTCTCCAAGATCCCCCCTTGATAAACCAAGCTCTCCCACGGAGAAAAAAAATAACGAAACCGTGTGGCGTACAAATCGCCAAGTTGCTCTCTTGTTTTGCTGCCAGGAAAATGAGGAGAGATCACATGAACACTGTAATGTTTGCTCAAACGACGGCAGAGTTCAAATACGAAAGGCGGTTCTTTATCATCTTCCCATCGCGAAAAGGTAGATGTTATTACAACAAGATGCTTTCGTTTGCATTGTGTCTTCATTGAAGATATAGCTTCCTTACTGCCACTGTCCGATTGTGGTATTTTGACCCATTTGTAGAACTCTAAAAACTAATTGCCCTACCATTATTGAAAAAAAACAGCTTTTGAACCAAGACGAACACTATGCTCCTATTCGCTTCCACCAATAATAGACCCACGCCCCATATTCAGCCAACACCCACCGTATCTGCCTCCCCTGTTTCCACCATCCCTTTGGGTCATAGGGGTCAGTCTTTGCAGCGACTGTACATATGGATAACCGGTCTCCAAACATGGTAGTCCAAATATACCCCGCTCGCCGGGTGTGTGATTTGCTGGTGGTGATAATAACCCGTCCAAACCCTTCCCGGACAAGCTCCCTCCCCACTGTATCCGCCTCACTCACGGTGTCGTAGGCATCCTCGGCACTGATGGTCAGGATCTCCTTCCTTGGCACACCCAAAATATCAAGTATCCTAACCCTGTCTTCATACCAGGGACAGCATTCCTTAAATCCCCTTTTTTCGAGGCCCCGGAGGACATCTGTCTTGCGGTTACCGTTAATGACAACCTTTTGGGCAAGACCTTTTCGAAAGAGATCTGCCGCCTCTATCAGGCGGGGATAGTACTCCACACCGGTGTCCAGTACAACGATAGCATCAGAGGCGACCGGTTTTTGATCACGTATCAGGAATTGGCCAAACTGGCCGAGAATGGGTCCTGAAAAGAGCCAAAGGAGTAAAAAAAAGAGCGCTAAGGCGAGAACAAAAACGGAAAAGCGTCTTATGGTTCTTTTTTCAGCCATGGCTTCGTCATTTCCTCTTATCTCTTCTTCCGATAACCCTTCTTGCCCTTTCATAAAATTCGAACTGTGCGGCTAAATAACCAGCAGGATTTTCAATAAAAGCTATTTGTTCACCGCAAAGCCGCAAAGATCGCAGAGGGTTACCTTTTTATTGTTTTCCGGTGAGCGGCCGGAAAACAATAAGGACCGATTTTTTGTACGGATTCTTTAATTTATGTGGCATTGTCAGGGATACAAGCTCTACATTTTATTTGAGATACTAATTTATCAGACTTTTCCAGGTTGATTTCGGCCCCACTCTATCAGGGCAATACGGGCATCAGATTTGAACAGAAATTCCATAGAGGTTGTAAAACCGGAACAGAAAAGGTCTCACGCGAAGCCGCAAAGAAAACCTACAGTCTATTGGCAACCCGAAAAATGCCATCCTTTATCAGCGAAGCCCCAAAATTGATGAGAAGCCCCAGCGTCTAATTTCTTCTGCTTATGGTACGTTCCTCGACCCGCGCCTTCTTACTCAAGACTAAATCGGCTATAGGCAAAGCTGAGACTTCGAGCCTGGACAGGTCGATCAACCGACTCGCGTCCTCAATTTCAATGCCAATTACCTTATTACTGCCATCGAAATCCAAAACAATACCCGGCGCTACCTCTTCAGATTCCATGCTCACTCCGACTGAAAGCTTAATATAGAGCATATCTGTCTCGGAATAATATTGAAATATCATGGTGATCTCTCCTGTTTTTTACAACTTGAAGCCTCGATCCACTCCTCCCTGAGATAAGGACGGCGCAAGGGGTCCCTTTTATGATCAACATGCTGGAAAGAGGGGTCTGTTTTCTGCACATTACGCTTATTTTAAGGGGTAATTACATAGTGTCGATCCATAAATGGCTATTTTCCGCAATCTCAGCGTCAAACTCAGATTTTAGTCCTCGAAATACTCAAATGTATTCCTGTGGTCAAAATCTTCGTCTTCCTTGATCTTGTAAAAACTATCTCATTTCTGGATGGACACTACCTATAATGCAAGCAAAATCGCGAGTAACCGCTCAACCATTCAAAGGCCCTCCGCTGGGTGGAGCAATCCTTAACTTTAGGCATTTTAGGCACTTCAAACTTTAGGCACTTTCCCATCTAAACAAATCGATCCCCCTCACTCCTCTCAAATCGCATCTGGGAGATCTGTTCTGAAATAAGGCCCATCATGAAAATCAGAATAGACGTGGTAAACAGAAGAGCGCTCATATTCGTAAACCGCCCGGAAGTCAGGAAGGTATAAAGATAATGACCCAAGCCTAAGCAAAATATCACAAAGCTGACAGGGAGAAATATCCTAAGGGGAGAATAGAGGCCGCAGATCTTGGTTATGATCATAAAAAACCTTATCCCGTCTCTGAAAACCCGAATCTTGCTCTTCCCCTTTTGCCGGCCCTGGATTTCTATTGAGGTATATTTCACGCTTTTTCCATTTCTTAAGACACCGAGGGTTAAGGTAGTGGGATATGAATAGGTGTTGGGGAGAAGGTACAGTAAATTATGCGCCACACCTGATTTTATGGCCCTGAATCCTGAGGTCAAGTCCTCAACTGTAAATTTTGACACATACGAGGCCAACCAGTTGAATACTCTGTTCCCCAGGGCACGAATCCATGAAGCCTGATGACCCTTTGGTCTTGCCCCTACGACCATGTCATAATCGGGCAGCCATTTGATCAACCTTTTTATATCTTCAGGGTTATGCTGGCCATCTCCATCCATAAACACCAGGATCTCACCCGAGGCAATCCTTATGCCGCTTTTTATGGCAGCCCCATTGCCAATATTATACGGATGACTGTACACAATGGCTCCCGCATCCTTGGCTACTGCCCCTGTTTCATCTGTGGAGCCATCATTGATGACGATAATCTCAAACTCAGGATGGAGAGCTTTGATTTTTTTTATGATCCCCCCGACGGTCTGTTCTTCATTATTCACAGGAATGATTATGGAAACTTCGGGTCTATCCATTACTCTTCATAGCTCCTTTCGAATTGAATGGGACGCAGATTTGCGCAGATAGCCGCAGAAAGGATATTAACCTAACCCGGATAAACCTGAAAAAATGTCTCACGCGAAGGCGCAAAGACGCAAAGGTTTTTGGGCAAATTCATCTCCTTGCTTTTCTTTGTGAACTCTGCGGTGAAAACAACCTGGCATCAAAGCTACCCTGCCTTGACTAACCGCAGGAATACATTGAGTATTTCGAGGATTAAGATTTGAGTCTGACGCAGATATGGGCAGATAAGCGCAGACTTCAAAAGACAGTTTTCGTTCAGGCACTATTTAAATACTGTAGTATTCAAATACACCCCTGTCAAGAATTCCTCTTGCTGGTTTTGATACAGTCTGGAAATGCTTGCTCAGCGTATTTAACCGGGGTTCATAACAAACTCTGTGCCTCTGCCTGCCCCGTTAAATCTCTTTGGCTTCTATTTAACTGGGGTGTCCTCTGTGAGAGATATCTTTTTAATAAAGTGACAAAATGCCCACGTCTTAGTTGATGTCCCCTAAATTCCTTGACTTGAAGCCTTCTATACGTGTACAATACGTGCATTGTTGATTGTTGAAGGAGGTTTTAATTATGCAAAAAAAACTTACTGTGACCATAGACGAGGAGGTCTATGAGGGCCTGCGAGAAGTTATTGGCCCGCGAAAAATCAGTCGTTTTATCGAAGACTTAGTACGGCCTCATGTAACTAAAAGACATATCTATGCCGCATACAAAGAGATGGCCGCTGATAAAGTCAGAGAATCTGAAGCGCTCGAATGGGCTGAAGCCACATTTGGAGATGTGAATAATGAAGAGAGGTGAAGTGTGGTGGGTTAATTTTGACCCTTCCGTTGGAGGCGAAGTCCGGAAGAAAAGACCTGCTGTTATTATAAGCAACAATGCTGCAAACCAGTTTCTAAACAGAGTTCAAGTAGTCCCCTTGACAGGTAGTGTCGGGAAACTTTACCCCAGCGAGTCATATATTACCCTTCGAGGGAAGAGGACTAAAGCCATGGCTGATCAACTCACCACTGTGAGCAAAAAGAGGCTGATTAACCAAGCGGGAACTCTATCCAAAACTGAATTGGAGGGCATAGAAAGAGCTATTATGATGCAACTTGATCTTTGAAAGCGGGATGGGATGCAGATTTACGCAGATTGGATTGGGTATTGATCCTGAATATCTGTGTTTATCTGCGTCCTAACTCCCTTGATTTGAACCCGTGAACGGCTATTTAACCGGTTAATCGGCCCATTCACATCACTACAAGAAAGGGGTTGACTTAGTTTAATACTTAGTCTACAAACAACTATATGATAAAACTAAATATACACGAAGCAAAAACGCATCTTTCCCGCTATCTTGAACAATTGGCCAAAGGTGAAACTATCATTTTATGCAAGAGGAATATTCCTATTGCTGAAATCAGGCCGATTCATCCGCAAAAAGAACATAAGCGCCCTTTAGGGTTGGCAAAAGGTGATTTTGAAGTTGGCCCTGAATTTTTCGAGCCCTTGCCGGAAGAGATGCTTGTCGCCTTCAGTGGAAACGATATATGAAAATACTCCTGGATACCTGCGCATTTCTCTGGATAATTACCGATGATCCAAAGCTTTCAAAACCGGCCGGAAAACTTTTCGTTGATCCTCAAAACGAAGTTTATCTCAGCGTTGCTTCAACCTGGGAAATCGCGGTCAAATACAAACTCGGCAAATTGCCGCTTCCGAAACCACCTCAAGAATATATCCCTTCCAAACGGCAACAGCATGAAATAGACAGTCTTCCATTGAATGAAGAGGCAACATTATATCTAACTAAGCTGCCTGATCTGCATAAAGATCCTTTTGACCGGATTTTGATATGCCAGGCCATTGTGGCCGGATTGACCCTCCTGACCCCGGATGAGCTTATCACGCAGTACCCTATCCGATCAGTATGGTAACTGTGATGGTCTCGTAAAAACACTCTTATCTCGCGCAAAGGCGCAAAGAACGCCAAGACAAAATGAATAATAACAATATATTACCTCCGTGTTCTCTGAGGACTCTGTGAGAAATCTGACTTTTTACATGGGTGTCAACTGTTAATCTGCAAAAATAACTTCCCGGAATTGGCGCCACAGTTTGAATTGAATGGGACGCAGATTTCCGCAGATAGCCGCAGATTGGATTGAGCATTGATCCTTAACCTCTACGTTCATCCGCGTCCTAATATTGATGGCCTCGTAATATGTTCCCCATTACAACTCCTAATCTTCAATAATATAAAGTAATTAGATTTTTTGAGCCGAATAGAGAGACTCGCTTCAAGAGGTTCAGGAAATGGTCACAAAACCGGCCCGTAAGCAAAAACAGTTGACTCCGAATCAACAAACGTCTATCCTGACCATGGGAGGTTCGCCATGGCCACTATAACCTTTAATACTCTTGCCTACGCCAAAAAGCTGAAAGCAGCGGGCTTTACTGAAGAACAAGCTGAAGTACAAGCGGAGGCCTTTGCCGATATTATTGAAGAAAAACTCGCCACAAAGCGGGACCTGAAAGAACTTGAGACGAATCTCAGGCGAGATATGAAAGAGATGGAACTCCGCCTCAAACACGATCTAACGCTTCGGCTCGGAGCCATGTTAGCCGCCTCAATCGCCATTGTTGCAACTCTGGCGAAGCTACTCTGATGAACTCCTGAATATGTGCCTTCTTAGCTTTCCAAAACGTAGCAAGTAAGAGATTTGCGGGCCATTGTTGACTTCAATGATGATTCAACTTTTTCAATTTTTGCGTTTCCCACATCTGATCCCTCTATCGGAGGGAAAACCATATTTCCCTTGGTGGGCACTATAATTTTAGGCATTTTTCTGGTTTGTCCGGATTGGGTATTGATCCTGAATATCTGCGTTTATCTGCGTCCTACATTATCTGGATCTCAGATCCCTGATATAAAGATCCCGGCAGAAGCCTGGCCACAAGAGGCAATCGTAACTAAACACCTTGATAATCGCAAAAAAATCATAATGAAGCTGTGTCCGTTCCCCGGCAAGTTTAATAGTTGGATACGTTCCGAATTTGGTTCTACTACAGCCGACAGCCAACGGAGACAACATTTCAAAATAAGAATTGCCACATAAGTACTTGACATACACATAATAACGTTGTATTTATGTGTATGGGGAGGGCTTAATCATGCGCACAAATGTCGTCATAGAAGACAAGTTAATTGAAGAGGGGTTGGCATACACCGGTCTGAAGACTAAACGGGAACTGGTGAATTTTGCATTGAAAGATCTCGTGGATCGCAAAAAGAGAAAGGCTATTTTAGTGCTTGAGGGAAAGCTTCACTGGGAGGGAAATCTGAAAGAAATGCGGGAAAATCGCTTTGAAGATATTGGTTGATACATCTGCGTGGATCGATTTTTTTAACGGGATTTCAAGCTCTGCCAGGGTATCCCTCAGCAAACTCCTCGAGGCGGAGGAAGAAATTTGTATTTCTAATTATATTCTGACAGAAACACTGCAAGGCTTTAAAGATGACAGAGAATTTAAAGCAGCGAAAAAGCATTTGCTTCATTTGCCCATCCTTGGCTTAGCCTTCCCGGAGTTATATATCAGCGCTGCTCAACTTTATCGCACATGTAGAAAACGGGGCATTACCATACGAAAAACAGCCGATTGTTTGATCGCGCAAACGGCCATCGAGCATGGGGTGCCTCTGCTTCACAATGACAAGGATTTTGATCGAATTGCGTCTGTAAGCAGTCTGCAAATTTTCCCAACCTGAGTGAGGCAGCACTTGCATCTATCTGTAATATTGATGGCAGCCAAATTAACTTGATAGAATCGGCGCAACAGTTTGAGTTGAATGGGACGCAGGTTTGCGCAGCTGACCGCAGATTGGATTGGGTATTGATCCTGAATATCTGTCTTTATCTGCGTCCTATATTATAGTGAGGTTAGCCAGCAAACAGTAAATGCCCCCAAACGCTTCATAGATATTTGAAGTTTTGAAACCCGTCCAGACCAAAGAGAGAATGTTTGAAGGTGTATCGTGTACAATGATAAGAAAGTCGTTGTAGTAATGCCTGCGTACAATGCGGCCAAAACATTACAAATAACCTATGATGACGTAATGGCCCAAGAAATCGTCGATCTAATCATCATCGTCGATGACGCCAGCCGGGATGAGACAGTTGAGATCGCGCAAAAGCTTCCCAATACTATTGTTCACGTTCATACGAAAAACCTGGGATACGGAGGCAACCAAAAATCATGCTATAACATCATCCTGAAAACTGAAGCCGACATTATCATCATGGTTCATCCTGACTATCAATATACCCCGAAACTGATTCCCGCGATGGCTTCAATGATCGGAAACGATCTGTATCATTGCGTGCTGGGGTCCAGAATTCTTGGGGGATATGCCTTGAAAAGCGGCATGCCGGTATGGAAGTATGTGGCCAATCGTTTTCTTACCTTTGTCGAAAACATTCTTATAGGCGCCAAACTGTCCGAATACCACACCGGATACCGGGCCTTTTCTCGCGAACTGCTTGAAAAACTTCCGATCGAAAACAATTCCGATGATTTCGTGTTTGACAACCAAATGGTTACGCAGGTCATCTGGATGGGGTATATGGTCGCTGAAATCAGTTGCCCGACAAAATACTTTGCCGAGGCGTCCTCCATCAATTTAACAAAAAGCATAAAGTACGGGTTAGGATGCCTGTTCACTGCGTTTGTTTTTCGTATGGCCAAGATGAAAATCATTACCTCGAAATTGTTTCCCGAGTTATAGGTTTTAAGATAATAGTTTTGGGGACGCAGATTTCCGCAGATAAACTCAGATAATTATTAAAAATAAATACTGACAACGAACTCAATTTGCATTCCGAGAGACTTGGAATGTTCATATGCAAACCGGCCAAGGCTGCCTGCTAACGCGTCTTTTCCGAATGTCCTTTAATAACTGAAAGGAGGATCCCGTTTCGTTTGATGGTATAGACCATTTCCTCTTCAGGGAAGTTCCGATGCAGACCGTAGCGAACCGTAGACAGATAATAATCGAAATTATCCGGCAATCTGGCATCTTTAGTCTTTTCAAATAAAACATGGGCGTCAATACGTTTGTCTAAGTAGCGGAGGGCACACGGAGACGAGAGGTTGTTGGCTGCAATTAGAACCTGGAGTGGGCGCTGAGTTTCTGCCTGTCTCTGATTGATCCATTCCGCCCCTTCCTTGTAGCTTGAAACCCAGTAGTCGGTTTCATAACGGGTGTGAATGGTCTCCCGCTCACCTGCCAGTGTGTTGAAATAGCTCATCTGGTAAGGATGCATTGTGAAAATCGAGACCATCCCCATTACGAGTAGAGTGATAGTTGTAATCGCTGCGACAGTCTGGCTTATATGTTTCCTCATCTGCTGAAAGAGATAATCTGCGCCTAACCCAGCCACAAGGGCCAAACCAGGTAGGATAAACAAGACGTGCCGAATACCATCATAAACATTGGGGGTAAAAAAGACGAAATACAAAATAGGAAATAGTGTCCAGATTTGAATACCAAAGATCAGAAGCGACCTTGGCGACCGCCAGGAACGAAACTGTTCAGCAAGACCTCCAGCAAAACCGATGGCAATCAAGAAAAGAATATTGAGGGGCGTGGAGATAACGATAAACCAGGCTAAGTAATACCTCGGCAGTTGATCACTCATGTAGACCGTTCCCCTGAAAAGAACTGGATAGACTACATCGAAGGAACTGGATGCCAACAATGATCGAATCGGATTTAATAGCGGTTGTTGGTGTGCATAAGGCCAAAAACTGATCATTACAATCCATGCCAGAACAAATATGACCGTTATCTGGAACCCCAAGATATAACCCTTTTTACAGAGCCCATTGTAACTTCCAAAAGGGATCCCCTGTAATACCCAGAATAGGCCGATCACAACCATGTAGAAAAACAGAAACATACCACCCGGCCGCATACTCAACGCAAGCCCGATTGCCAGTGCGCAAGCGCCCAGCTCCATCTTCCCAAACCGGTTGTGGTGGTAAAGACGCATCATTATAAACATGGCCCAGCAGACAGCGCAGGCAAAGGGAATATCCTTGGGATTGGTGAAGGCATGGCCGACAAAACGAGGCATCATCACAAGGGCGAGGACTGCAAAAACAGCCACCCGCTGATTTCCAAACAATTTCCCCAGTCCTGCCAGCGGGGGCAAAGTGAGAATCGCAAAGAGACTTATCAGCAGGTTCCAAAACTTGCCAGGTTCGAGCCCAAAAAGCCAGTGTACAAAGGCATTTGAAAGCACAAAAAGAGGACCTTTATCTCTTATATTCCCCATTTCAAGAGAACTGAGATCAGAAAACCCGCTCCGATAGTAGTTGAGTATCCTTTGGCCATATTCCATGTGAGCGCCCGCATCCCACGTAAGACCGAAATCCTCAAAAAGAAAAAAGGCTACAGGGAGACACAGCAAGACCAAAACCCACCCCCAGTGGGCGGCCATCCGTGTCAAACCGAACAAGGGGTTCTTAGTCATGATCATGTCCTAATTACCGCTGTATCTCTCCTGATTTTCTGTGCGATTGCACCAAACTCGTCCGAGCTTTTTCCAGTAGTTCTTGAACACCATATTTTCCCCATTCCTTTTCCGGGATGCCTTGCAAAACTGTCATAGCATCCCTGTACCTTTTCATCTGAATGTAAGTCAAAGCCAGGTTTTTTCGCAAAGAGGCCGAATCAGGGGCAATTTCCAGGGTTTTTTCCAGCACGGAAGCTCCTTTTGCATAATTTCCGTTTGCCGTGTATGCACAACCCAAATTAGTGCAATACTCGATGTTGCCGGGGCAACATTTAACTGCCTTCGTGAAGTATTTGAGCGCCTCATTATGGTTTTTTAGTTGAAAATGGGCCACCCCGATGTAATTGTACCATTGCCCCCGCCGTTCACTGGTCATAAACAAAGCTTTGGCCTTTTTCAGATAAGCTAAGGCGACATCCGGGCGACCGGTCTTCATCAAAAGAAACGAGTAATTTATATAGTTGAGTGCCTCCCTGGGATAATGCTGGATAGCTACCTGAAAGAACCCTTCCGCCCTCTGGTATTCCTTTTTATCCAAGAGATTTCCAGCTAATCCTCCTGCATAGTAGTAGTTGCGAAAACCTAAGACTTCCTGCCTGAAAAAGTTATCTTCATTGTGCCACAAACTGCTGTTAAGGATATAGGAATAACTTCCCAAATAGACCACTATAGAACAAAAAACGGCTATGGTAATAAAGCGAGAAATTTTCAAAAAATCCCTAATGACCTGAGCGCACGCAAGTGACAAGAAGGCCATAGAAAAATACAACCATCTCATGGAGACCAAAGTGACTGCCGAGGTGGGAACTATATTGAGAGTGGGGAACAGGGCCACATGAAATGAGAGCACAGAAAATATCATTAGTCTGTTTTTCCTCTGTTTCCAGACAAAGATGCCTAAGAAGCCAGTATAACAAAGTCCTGCCAGAAACTGCCAACTCAGGCAGGTGGCGGGGTAGTCAACCACGAAACTGTGGAGTCCATAGGGTAGAAAAATCAACCGCAGGTTCCACAATATGACATAAGGGGCAAAGCAAACCCTGTCCCAGAGCCCTGCCAATTCGGAGGGAGACAAATAGGAAGAGGTTACGGCCTTCCTTAGGAAGAAGTAGGCTACAGCAACCATAATGAATGGCAGATAGCTGAGCAACTCCTCATAGATATTTCGCCTTGTCCGGGATAACAGTCTCTGATATAAAAAAAATATAGGAACCACCATGAAACCCATTTCTTTGGATAGGATGGCCAGCGCGAATGTCAGGACAGACGCCACCCGGTTCAAGCGGCGCCCCCCTTCACAACCCTTGATGTAGAAAAAGAGGGAGGTTATGGAAAACATTGTTGCCAGGATGTTGTTTCTTGAAGCGATCCAGGAAACCGTTTCTGTATTTACGGGGTAGATGGCAAAAATGAGAGTTGCCCACAATGCTGCATATCGGTCATTGATTAGAAATTGTAGGAAATGAAAAAGGACGAAACAACAAATAATGTGTAAAAAGAGGTTGGTTGCTCTGAACCCGGGTGCGCTCAATCCCCACAGCTTATAATCGATCGAATAGGTCAGATTTATGAGAGGTCTATAATAGCCTGTATGGTAATCGCCGGTATTGAACTTATCGGTGATTCCATCTTCCTGGGCGAAAAAAGAAAGCGGCGAATGAATGGTTCTTATATAGGTATTGTTTTCTATAAATGGTCGATCATCCAGGATAAACCCTCCCGAAAAGGTAGGCAGGTAGGCAAGAATAACCAAAACCATCACAATAAGATACGGCCAGAACTCCAGAAATTTTCTCTTAAGTGTCAACGTCAGCAAATCGTGCCCTTTGAAAAGGGATAAAGCCGCAAGATGCAGAAATCACAAAAAATAAAGTTGACATACCGTAAAATCAACGGGTTATAAGCAAGAAAAATTTGATCTTAAACTTTTTACGAGAACATCAAAAGTGGATTAAGGGACCATGAAAATATTTAATCTTGAATCTGAAATGCATCTATCGCCGTGCCGCAGGAACCTCTTTGCCTTTGTCACACTCTTTATCATTGTGCTCGCAATCTATTCCAACACCTTTGATGCATCGTGGCATTTTGACGACGAAACCAACATTTTGAGAAACAAAGCGTTACACCTGACGGATCTAACCTGGCAAAATGTCAAAAGCACCTTTTATGCAAGCTGGGATGGAAGGGGAAATCTATTTAGACCGGCAGCATGCCTCAGTTTTGCCCTCAACTACTATTTTGGAGGAACCGAGGTGTATGGCTACCATATGGTTAATCTCATCATCCATGTTATGTCATCCATTTTTCTCTTTCTTTTTGTTTATCATACACTGAATCTTCCTATTTCAAAGGCAAGATATGGGCCAAACTCCTATTTTATCGCACTTCTTTCGGCAGTGCTATGGGCAATCAACCCGGTGCAAACCCAGGCCGTCACCTATGTAGTTCAGCGGATGACCTCTATGGCCGGGATGTTCTACATCATGGCCATGTATTTCTATCTCAAAGGGAGGATATCGACCCCGAAGTTCCTAAAAGGCAGCCATTATTTTCTTTGTCTTGTTTGTGGCATCCTGGCGCTGGGTTCAAAGGAAAATGCAGTTATGCTCCCTATGGTGATCCTTATTTATGATCTCTTCCTCATGCAAGGAGTAACAAAGAGGAATATAAAAAGATATTCCTTTTTTCTGCTGATTGCCATCCTTATCACCCTCACTCTCGCCATGTTAATTGCAGGTCCATCATTCTTTAGTCCAAAAAGCCTCATTGCAAGCTATCAAAGCAGGGAATTCACCTTGAGTGAAAGGCTATTAACCGAGCCCCGTATTATCTTGTTCTATGTTTCCCTCCTTCTGTATCCCATGCCTTACAGATTATGCATTTCCCATGATATTTTCGTATCGAAAGGGCTGATAGACCCTCCGACAACCATAATAGCAATTCTGATTATTTTCACTCTCCTTGGCCTGACAATATGGAAATCAAAGAGGTGGCCACTTGTCTCTTTCTGCATCCTTTTCTTTTTCATAAACCACGTCATTGAATCAACAGTTCTCCCCTTGGAACTGGCTTTCGAACATCGAAACTACATCCCTTCCATGTTGCTTTTTGTCCCGCTATCAATATTGATTGCAAAGGGGATAAGATTCTTTTCTTATAAAAGATCAATGCAGTTCATAATCTCTATTTTCGTCGTACTGGCCCTCGTAGCCATAGGACACAGTACTTTTATCCGCAATTTCGCATGGAAGACAGAGGAGACCCTGTGGTCAGATGCAGTAGAAAAAAATCCAAACCTCTTAAGGCCCCATATTAACCTTGGAAAGTCTTATGCCGATGTCGGTCTAAATCAGATGGCTCTTGACCAGTTCAGAAAAGCACTCTACCTTCCGGACGGACCAAACCAAAGAGAGCATTATTTAGTACATTACAACATGGGGCTGATCTACAAATCGCTCAAAGCACATAATAGAGCAAAGGAGCATTTTCTCAAGGCAGTGGAACTCGAACCTCGCTTTCCGCCCGCGTACACATGTCTCGGAATTCTAAAGATGGAGAAGGGGGAGGATGACAAGGCCCTGGAATATTTTTTAAAGGCCCTCGCTTATGACATAAATTCCCAGCAGGAACGAAACTATGCCGGGCTTGTCCTCCTCAGACAGAATAAGCTTGCAGATGCCATCAGTCAATTCCAGAAATCCCTGAAAGTAAATCCTGGCGACCAATTATACATTTTAACCCATTTGGGTGCTGCCTATAAACGCAAGGGTGACCTGGACAATGCGTTAAAATGTTTTAAAAAAGCACTCAGTATCAACCATAAATATGCCCCGGCCTATTTACATTTAATAGAATGCTATTTGATAGTGGGAGAGGCAGCAAAGGCAGAGCAAACTGCTGAGGAACTCATTGGTCTATTTCCCAATGATGACCTCTATTTATTAGTTGATAAGATGATAATTCATGGCGATATCCTCATAGAACTCCCTGATATGGCAATCGTCTCACCAACTCTTGAAAAGGCCATCACCAAGAGAGGCAATCAATATCATGAGCTGGCCCGTAAACTGAAAAATTACAGGAAGCAGAAATCCGTACCATAAGAATCACAACAAGTGAGCTAAAGTGACTAAAGTGAGCTAAAGTGACTAAAGTTGATGTCTGCTTTTCATTCGATGTCGGAGTCTTCGCTTACCTGGATGTTTCCCGCTGACAGCGGGATTCGACGTTCATCTTTTTCCACCACTGGCTTTCCGGGTATTGAAAAAATGTCTTGTGCTTCTTGTCGGCCTCTGGCGGATTTGCACAGAACTCAATTGTTAACCGTTTGATGCCCCATTCACGAGTCAGGGAAAATAGAGTGAGGGTGTGTTCTCGTCGGGATATATCAACTCTTTTCTCCTTAACCTCTCTAAGACATCCCTCTGAGAACTGCTGTTCCTTATGAATACAATGGATGTTGGATCTGAATATGCTTGTATCCACCCTTCCAAAGTTGATATCAATCGCTGATAGATAAAATTTTGTCTCCCGAGAATTATATCGGGCGGATACTTCTTCAACAACGCCCGTAATTTCAATTCATCTACCTCAGCCGCAAAATGATCTGTGAGAATTTTTTCCGGATAAACGGTTCTGAACCGTCCATCAATCGAAACCCTGCAATCAGGATAAAGCTTCCAGATGGCGTATTCCCCCCAGTCGAAAGGCAATAGGATATTGCCTTTTATCCCATTCTGCTTCAGGAAATGGACGGCAGATACAGGATACTTCGTTGGATCAACAATGATGTTCCATTCTGCCTTGATATACTTATAACTCGCGAAGGAGACCTGATAGGACACCAGAACAATCAGAAAAGAGATCAATAGAATATTGCTTGAAAGAGTCCTGATCCGTTCAAAAACTCTCGACCTCTGAACCATAAGTGAAATATTTTCGGTCAAATAGGGGGCTGCCACAATGGCGAAAACCGGGGTGTGCCTCTGATGCATGAACGCATAGATCATAGCGATGCTGATAATTCCCGCTTCCCAGTATCTCCTTTCCTTGTTTCTGATGAAAAAAGAAAAAATAAAAAGGAGAGCCAACAGTTTAAATCTAATATATGAAAGGTCAAGTATCGTTACAGGAGTCCACTCGCTGATGCCTCGCGGGACACTCAGTGTCTTGAACAGGAAATCCAGAAGGTGGTATCCATACGGGTTAATGAAAACAGCCGCCTCAGTCAGTAACAGCCAGAATATCATACGCCTGAGATGCGTGGCATCTCTGTTTCTCATGCGACAGGAAATATACTCACAGCCCACGGCTACAGGAAATATCCCGACCCCTATCAGGAATCCCCCGTGGCAATTAACCCAGACAATCATAACGAGCGGAAGAGACCACAGCAGATTCTTCCCCTTCTCAAGATAGAGATGGAAGCTATACAAAAAATACGAAATAAAAAGAAATGTGAGGATCTGAGGTCTGATCATGAACCCTGGGCACATCACAAATACAGACAGGACAAAGACCATTCCATACACAAGCGGCTCGCATAACCGGTGGAAACTGATCTTTGACAGAAGATATACAATGGCGAAACCCACAAGCAGTTTGCCGATAAGAAGCCCCTGAGAACCGAAGACATGGTAGGCGAAGTACATGATCAGTTCCGATAACCACTCGTGATTAATCCATCCAGACCCAAAGGCAGTATACGAATAGATATCAATACGCTGAAAGGCCATTGCTGCCCACAGATCTTTCCCGAATTTGATATGTCCCCAGAGATCTGTATCAGCGGTTACGAATGAGAAAAAATAGAAGGCTGAGCTGTAAACAAGTATCCGGATAAGAATATGGAAGCTATTCACTAAAAAACAACCTCCCTCCCACTGTTTTGCACCTGGCATTGTTACTCCAATCATAAGTATGGCCACCCATACACAGAAATCTTCCGATAATATCCAGGGATATTATACACGCTGACATATTTTTTTGAAAGTTTGTAAGGGCCTCTTGAAACTCCAACCTGAGAACGAGCCGGGGACAAGAAAAAAGGGGGCCGATTAAGCCCCCCTTATTTCTATTAAGCAACTGCGTTGGTTAGTGAGGTCGTCAGGAGTGCAGACCTGACTTCTCCTTAGTCAACTTTGATTTAAGGCGCTGCTTTCGTTAGTGCTCCATCTGCGTCAATTGTGGCAGTGTTAGTACCAAGGCCCCACGCTGTATCCCCGGTGATTGTTATGGTATAAGCACCAGTATCAGTGAAAGAAATAGTAGGGGTGACGCCGGTAGATTGTGTATAGCCTGCACCTGTCAGACTGGCAACGGATAAAGTCGTTGCTCCATCTGAAATCGCTGCTGCAGAAGCAGTATGGGCATTCTTTGCATCGGTATTTAACGTCGCGACATACGCCCTTTTCCGGTAGGCAGAAAACTGCGGTATGGCAATAGCTGCCAGAATCCCGATGATCGCGATGACTATCATCAATTCAATCAGGGTAAAACCTTTTTCGTCTTTTTTCTTAAGTATTTTTATTAACATTTTTTGCTCCTTTCTGTTTTGGTTTACTGAAACGTTAATAACCGGGTAAAGACTTCCTTGGAGAATCAGCACCTCCTTCCGTTGATTAGTTATTTGTTATTAGTTATTCGTTATTGGTCACTGACCACTGGTTGCTGGTTATTCGTTATTTGTAACTGATTCGCATGTGAAAATATTAAGCAATTATTGTGCCACAAAATGTACCTAATCTCCGTGGCATTCAGATTCTTTTCTCATTTCACTTACTTACACCTAATTACCGTTGTCTGCCTATTAAAGTATCAGGTTTTTCAAATACGTATTCTTGCGATTTTTGACATTATTTTTAAGATTTGTGACAATTTTTGTCAGATATGGGCCAAAAAGGCTCACGCAAATTAGCCACCCCGATGAAATAGAAAAAAAAGGGCATTTCATAGGGCAGGCAGAACCACGCGGACCCAATCAAATCCGAAAAAATGAACTTATTAGCCCTGTGGGTATTTAGGAATGCGAAATTCTCCAGGAAACCCTCTTGCTTTTGCCCTTGACAGTGCCCGCTAAATTGTTCAAGATTGCAAATCTGTTATCTGTTATTCGTTATTGGGTATTGGTGCTTTTTCAATCGTCAATAGTTAATCCAAAGGGTTTAGAGGTCCTCGGTTAGAGACACGGCTCTGCGGTGTAATGCGCAACAGCACAGCAAGAACAATCACGGTCGAAAGTTAAGGGAGATCACCAGATTGGCTTTTACTCTGCAACCAGCAACAAAAGACGATTTTGTTGACCGGGAGGAAATTTTAGCGGACATGCTTTCCACCCTCGAAGATAAATCCGCACGGATGGGTTTCGCCCTTGTTGGCCCCAGAAGAATAGGGAAAACTTCTATTCTCAAGGAAGTAATAAGAAGGCTGGAAGGGAAAAATGATATTGTTCCAGTCTATTTCTCCCTTTGGAATCTCGTTGAAAATACCCTGCCCGAGCTTTGTACCAGGATCACATTAGCCATTATAGAATCCTTCAAGCCCCATCTTTCGTTAAAACTCAAGATGAAACAGCTTCTCAAAGTCCCTGCCCTGAAGTTTTTTGAAATTCTTCGGTCTCTGGATTTGCAGGTGTCATTTTTCGATGAAATAGAAATAGCCCTACGGATGGGAAAAGAGGGGAAAATTGACCCTAACACGTTGATCGAAAAAGTGTTCTCGTTTGGAGAGCAAATAGCCAAGGAACATGGAGTCAGGCTTATACTGGCGCTTGATGAGTTCCCTTCAATAATGGATGTGAGAAATAAAACAAAATTGGGCGAAGGTATCATAAAAAAAATAAGGACAATCTACGAAGACCTCGAAAACACCATTTTATGTATCTCCGGCTCGGTAAGAAAGACCATGGAAATTACAGCCCTTTCGCCTTCATCTGCCTTTTATCGACAGTTTCTTATAAAGAATATAGGGGCGTTCGATCTTCAAGCCACTCGGAGAATTCTTGAGAACAATCTCAGCTCAAAGATAAGCGACGAGGGGATAAACAAGTTTCATGAGGTTACCGGAGGTATCCCCTTCTACCTCCAGTTTCTTGGAAGGGAACTTGGAAGATTTAGTGACAGTGCCGTTGACCTGCCTGACATAGAACAAATTTTCGAGGAATTCCTTTTTCAAGAAGGTGACATCCTCTTTGCCGAACAGATAAAATCATTTAGCGATAAAGAAAAGATGATCCTTTCGAGGATGGCGTGCTATGGCCTCACAAGGCCCGCAGAAATTCAAAAATCAAGCGGTGAGCCCTCTAATGTCGTAAGCAGGTATATGGAATATTTCCTCTCGAAAGGCGTTGTTCAGAGGGAGAAGAAGGGGATTTATCAATTTACGGACCCGGTATTTAAAGAATGGCTGAAAACAAGGCTTACCCCTACAGATATGTAGGCTATAAATTTGTCGGCAAACGATGGTGAATAGTTGCAAATGCGGGGCAGCCCTTGTCCATTGTATTCAGCACCTTTTCGTTTCTCGGCCATATCAAATCTTATACGGTAATACAGACTGATCCCCTTTAGGTTGGCTCAAGGAGGGTTGATCATCAGGATAGCCGACATTACTCACAATTTCAACAAATTCATTCCCTAACCGAAGAGGTCAGCATGACTACCGGTACGAACTAAACAAAGTTCACTCCCCTCTATCCGGTAGATAAGCAACCAATCCGGTTCGATATGGCACTCACGACAATCTTTTAGCGTACCCTTAAGGGGATGATCCTTATTCTCGGGTGGCATTCTTTGCGAACGTACGAGAGTCCAAATAATGGTTTTCAGCTTTTCAATATCTTTGCCGCGCTTTCTTGCACGCTTTACATCTCTCTTGAATTGCGTGTCACGTCTTATGTCTCTCATCTCATCATATTCCGAGATCATCAAATAATTCCTGGGCCGATGAAAACCTCTGCCCCTTTCCCTCCCTGGAATTCTCAATGGCTTTCATTGTCTTTTCATTTGAAATATGAAGTTCAAACGGCAATCCACGCTGGGCAATAACCTGCCGGTAAAAAAGCTCAAATGATTTTGAGACTGACAACCCTAACCTCTTCAAAATCTCTTCAGCCTCTTCTTTCACCTTTGGGTCGAGTAGAGCCCTGGCCGTAGCTGTCTTTGTTGTGCCCATTTTGCAACCTCCATCAGCGTTTAGCGTATAGCATATTATATGCCATCATCGCCTAACAGTCAATACATAAATTGGGACCTTTGAAAAACACCCCCTTTCGAAGTCTGCGCTTATCTGCCCAATCTCTGCGTTACGTTCATCCCGCCTCAGATATTGCGGGACTCGAAATACTTCAATATATTCCTGTGGTTAAAATCTTCACGCGTAACTTCTCAATAAGTTCGGGTAAGTGCTTTGGTATGTCACATTTCTGGATTCCCGCTTTCGCGGGAATGACGGGGACTTAGCTCAGTTAGTCATTCCCGCGAAAGCGGGAATCCAGTTGATTCGCCCGAACTTATTGAGAAGTTACCTTCACGCGCCTTGATCTTGAACGAAATTGAGCATTTTTGAAAGGTCTCAAATTGGGTCAAATGAATCGGGTGCAGTTACTCTTATCTCCCGAAGAAACGGTAAAAACTTCAGACAGGATAACCCCGCGTTCCGAGGGGCAGGCATGGATTGACTTGATGATTATGATTGTTCAGAAGCAAAACAGTCACGAAGCGCTGCCCTCAAATGCTTCCTCATATCCGGCGTTATCTCTTCCTCTCCCGCTTTTTTAGACAGCTCGATAGATTTTCGTAACGAATCAACACATTTTCTGCACTCGGGGCAGTGGCGGAGGTGGTTTTCGATCTCGCGGCAGATATCATCATGCAATTCTCCGTCCAAATATTCCGACATCCTTTCAAAATCTTTTTTACACTCATCCTTCATTGGGCTCATCCTTCCATATATTGTTTTGATATTTCTTCCCTCATGAAGAGGCGAGCCCTGTGGAGTCTTGTTTTAACCGATTGCGTTGATATCTCGAGAATTTCGGTGGTTTCTTTTGTGTTGAATCCCTCGATCTCCCTGAGGTTAAATACCAGCCTGTACTTGTGGGGAAGTGTCTGAATGGCCGCATCAATGATTTTTTTCAATTCAGCCCGCATAACATTATCAGATGGATCATCAGACCAATCCGGAATTTCATATTTGCCATCAGATCCATCCTCATGAATAAACGAATCAAGGGATATTTCATGATCCGGTTCGCATTTCTTCTTCCGCCGCTTTCTCATACAGGCCCTGGCTGCTATCATGAAAAGCCAGTTCTTCAATTTGGTCTCTTCACGGAAGTCCTTAAGATATCGGAAGGCATTCAAGAAGGTCTCCTGCGCGATATCCTCCGCATCCTGGAGATGGCCGCACATCTTCAGGCCAAAGGTAAATATCCGGTCCTCATATCGCCCCACAATCTTTTCCATGGCCTCCATGGAGCCGGACTTAAACTCGGCAATCAGATCATGGTCGGTTGGATTGGAAGTTATGCTTGTCATTTTACATCCTTGATTCAGATCTTCGCATTTATATATTGAATCATACATTATCCAAACAGTATGTCAACTTTTTGTGAGCCTGACTGCTTGAATTATGGGTAATAGTTCATCAGTGCAAAAAGCATTTGACAGGATAACCCCACGTTCCGCGGGGTAGGCATGGATAGACATGATTTTGAAAAGAAGTTCCTATAACATCCAGTTGATCAAAAAACTCGCCACAACCTGAAGGAAGTACAATTAGTGAATTACATTGTTGCAACGGGAAAACCAATGGGGCTGATTCTGAATTTTGGAGGAAGAAAGGTTGATGTTAAACGCAAAACCAAGGATTTGAACTAATAGATCAATCCCGCTAAAAGCGGGATTAATCCTGTCTAAAATAGCTGAACTGTTACAATTATGGGTTGAGCCAGATTTCAGCAGTGAGACTTGAGAATGGGCAGGATAACACCGCCGGAAGGGATATTGAAGAACTCTTTTTGGCCTCTTTTGATGATAAAGGCTTTAGGCATATTTTCTTTTGGAGACTTGTAAAAAAAACAGGGCCTCAGTTATGCTTGACGTAACATCTAAATAAGTAGCGGTAACAGGTCCTGGATTCCCGCTTTCGCGGGAATGACGAAATAGAGCAAGTATCTGTCATTCCCGCGAAAGCGGGAATCCAGAAAAATGGCACAGCAGAGGATTTACCCCGATTTATTGAGAAGATGCTGCTTGACTATAACATCTTGATATCTTACTTGTTAATTCCAGTTTTGCGAATTTTGCGCCTTTTTGCGGCTCGATACAAGCTTACACCAACAGATATTTCTTTCTCACTTCCTCATTCTCTCTTAAGTCTTCAATAGTTCCGTGATAGCGGATCACGCCGTTATCAATGACGTATCCCTCATCGCTGAGTCCCAGGGCGACCTTTTGATTCTGCTCGGCCAGCAGAACCGTTAAACCTTTGTCTCGCAACTTGCCGATCCGTTTTTCTAAATCCTCTACGATCAGGGGTGCGAGGCCCTCTGTGGGCTCATCCAATAGAAGGAACTCCGGGTTCGTCATAAGGGCCCGGGCAATGGTCAGCATCTGCTGTTCCCCACCGCTCAAAAAACCGGCCTTGCGGGAATCTATGTGTCCGAGGGCAGGAAAAAAATCATAGACGCTCGCCTTGGTCCACGTCTGGGCAGTCCCGACCTTACGTTCCGATATCTCCAGATTGTCTCCAACCGTCAAATCGGCAAAGACCCTCCGGTTATCAGGCACATATCCGATACCCTGGCGGGCTAATTGATATGGCTTTTTGCCCTTTATATTCTTGCCTTTGAATCTGATAATCCCCTCCTTAGGGGGCGTCAGACCCATAATGCTTCTCATGGTGGTACTTTTTCCAGCCCCGTTTCTGCCTAATAGACAGACAATTTTCCCCTCGCTGACATTGAGTGATACCCCGAACAGGATGTGGCTCAGACCGTAGTAGGTATGAATCCCTTCCACTTCCAACATGGTCAGGCGCCTCCCAAGTAGCATTCCTGGACCCGGGCAGAATTCCTCACCTCGTCAGGTCCTCGCTGTATAATGGTTATTCCCTGATGCATGACCATAATGCTCTCGGCAACATTGAATACTACTTCCATATCGTGCTCGCAGAAGAGGATGGTTAATCCTTGTGATTCGGCCAATCGCCTGATCAACTCCATGGTAGCCGCGGTTTCCTCGGCAGACATACCTGCAGTGGGCTCATCAAGGACCAATAAATCAGGCTTGTTGCCCAAGGCAATGGCTATCTCCAATGTTCTCTGGTCTCCATGGGCCAACGAACCTGCTGTGGCATCAGCCTTATCGGAAAGGCCCACATCCTCTAATATTTTTTGAGTCTCTTCCACTGCCAGTGTTCGAGCAGGTCTGAAAAACCTAACGCTCTTTCTTTGCTGGGAAAGAACCGACACCTGCACATTCCTGAAAACGGAGAGACGGGGGAAGATGTTGGCTATCTGAAACGAGCGGGCAATCCCTTTTCTGCAGATCTCATAGGGAGGGAGTTTAGAGATATCCTCATCGTTGAAGATTATCTTCCCCTTATCCGGCTTAAGCTGCCCGGTGATCAGGTTGAAAAGCGTTGTTTTCCCCGCGCCATTGGGCCCGATGACTGCCACTAACTGGCCGGCCTCCACCGTGAGATTAGCGCCGCTGACAGCCTTGAAATCCTCAAACGATTTATGTATTCCCTCCACCCGCAGCATCTATTGACGTTCCTTCTCGAGCAATTTTTTCCTTTGAAAACCAAATTTCTCCGCCAGGTAGCCCCATACCCCTTCAGGCAAAAAGAAAATGAGCAGGATCAGCATGATCCCGAGGATCAGTGTCCAGTATTCGGTGTAGATACCCACAAAGGTCCTGAGAGATATCATGATGGCTGCCCCGAGAATCGGTCCGGCAAAGGTAAACCATCCACCGAGCAGACACATGACGAATATCTCAAGGGAGAAGACCCAGAACAGGAGATCCGGGAACACGGACCCTTCCACCACGACAAAGAGAACCCCGGCGATCCCGGCAAAAAAGGTTGCAATCACGATGGCGATGAGTTGATGTCGCCTGACATTGATGCCGATCGCTTCACAACGCTCAGGGTTATCTCGAATGGCCTGGAGGGTGGCGCCAAAGGGGGACTTGAAAATCAGGTAAATGACGATCAGGGAAATTATTAGAAGAATCAGGCCAAAGTAGTACGCACCGGTGGTAGAAGAGATAAGTGACGGCAGGGGAATGCCATGTATTCCATCATCCCCTCCTGTAAAGCTGTACCACCGGAAGGCGATCGCCCAGATGAGTGACCCTAAAGCGATCTGCAGCATTCCAAAGTACAGCCGGCTGAGCCTGACACAGAACAGCCCGATGAGCAGGCCCACAAACGCAGCCACAAAAGGCGCGGCCACAAAGCCCACCCACATTGGCAAAGAGGTCTTGGTGAGCATCAGGGCAACGGTATACGCCCCCACACCGTAAAAAGCCCCATGATGAAATTGAAACATCCCGCCGTGGCCCACAACCATATTGAGGCTCATTGCTAACAGGGCCGTCACAAAGATAACGGCAAGGATGTAGATGTAAAACCTTGGAATGATTGAAGGTAGAATCACTAAGGCAATGACTATAGCAGCAGGCCCGAACGATTTCAGACTGAAGATCCCCTTTGACAAATTCCGCTCCTGATTACCAAACCGATTTGAGCATCCCTGTGGGCCGCCAGATCAAGATAATAACCACCGCAAGATACGGAAAAACGATGGCAAATTGCGGCAAAAATAGTATGCCGAAGGATTGTGTAATACCGAAAATAAGGGACCCTACCATGGCCCCCCACATATTCCCTAAACCCCCGATCGTAACAATGAGAAATGCCTCCATGATAATGTCATGATCCATCCCGATGGTAATGCTTACAGTGGGGGCGACCAGGGCACCGCCTAATCCGGCAAGGAAGCAGCCGAGGACAAAGGCAAAGGCAAACACCCAGCTCACATTAATCCCTATAGCGCCCACCATCTCCCTGTCGACCGCGGCCGCGCGTGCTATCTTCCCTATCTTGGTCTTGTTGGAGAATAGCCATAGCCCAACGGCCACGAGGGGGCCCATACCGAGGAGAAAGAGGTTGTAGCGGGGAAAGGGGGCATCGAACAGGGTTACGGACCCGCGAAAATATTCCGGCGCCATGATGGACCTGTAATCAGCCCCCCAGACCAACTTGACCAGGTCACCTAAGATGAGCATTAAGGCGAACGTAAACAAGAGAAGCATGAGGTGCTCTCTCTCGTAAAGATGACAGAACAGGGATCGTTCGGCGATCAGGCTGACCAAGGCCACTACAAATGGGGACAAGATCAATGCGAGCCAAAAACCGGTTGAACCCCCGCCAAACAGGTTAGAGATGCTAAAGGCCGCAAAGGCCCCGATCATATACAAGGAGCCGTGGGCCACATTCGGAACCCTCAACACACCGAGGACAAAACTCATCCCCGAAGTGACCACAAACAGGATCATTGCACGACTCAGGCCCACTAAAAGATGGCTGCCCAAGGCAGGGAGGGTAATGGTCTGCACAAAATCCATGGTATCGGATTCCTTGATGTAATTTAGGGATTCAGGAATTGAGGAATTTAGGAATTAAGAAAAGAATATTACATTCAATTCCTCAATCCCTGAATCCACAATCCCTCAATTACTTGGAGGGCTATCCGAGAATGAAAGATTTTCTGCAAGGTCAAGGAAGGCGAAGATTTTAACCGCAGTAATAGATTGAGCTATTTCGAGGATTAAAATCTAAGCCAGACACAGAGATTGCGGAAAATAGCCATTCTCGGATGGCCTCCACTGGTTATTTTCCGCGTGCCTTCTTGATCTCATCACACGTAGGCATTACCTGGTCGCCGGTAAGGGTGACGATGTCTGTGGACATCACAAAATTCTTGCCCACTGCCTTTTTGGTGACACCGAGATACATGGGAAGCACGACCTGGTGGTCACATACCCGCATCTCAATCTCACCCACAGGGCTTGCAATCTTCATCCCTTCCAGGGCGTCAACGAACTTCTCTTTATCAACAGAGCCAGCCTTTTTGTATGCTTTTGCAATAAAATAAGCAGTTATATAACCGTGAAAAGCCGGGAAGCCAGGCGCCTGACCATATGCGGCCCGAAACTTCTTTACAAAATCCCTGTTGGCCTTAATATCAGGGTAATAGAAGTGGTAGTCCATGGTACCCATCACTCCCTCGGGAGCTCCGGCGCCCAATGGCTTTAAGACGGCGTGGTCTGTGGCGGTGTGAATCCAGATGGGGACTCTCTCGGCCATGCCGGTTGCCTTGACCGCCTTCATAATATTTGTCATGCTCCGGCCCCCGGTACAGAATATGACCGCATCCGGTTTTGCCGCCAAGATCGCAGTGATATAGGGTGTCAAATCAGGCTCGCCCGGCTTCCACCATGATTCCCCGATCAATTTAACATCGGGCTTTTTGGCCTTCAGGTTTCGCCATGCGGCGTTGGCAATGGCGTGGCCATACTCATAATCATCTCCCGCAATCCAGTACTTGACATACGGTTTCTTAGAGAGCGCAACACCCCCGGCCTTACCGGCCATGGCCGTATTCTCGCCGCAGGAGAAGACATATCGATGTCCCTTCTCACCGGTTATTCTCTCGCTCTTGGAGATCCATGTAATAAACGGTACCTTTTCCTTTTTGGCGATTGCTTCTGAGACGGCCATGGCGGCCCCGCTGTTGATGGTGCCGACAATGACATCAACATCCTCTCTCATAACCAGCTCTTTGGCCATGCTAAGGGCAAGATCCACCTTGAATTTGGTATCCCGTTTGGTCCATTCGATTTTTTTACCTAAAACCCCTTTTTTGTTTATCTCACTCAAGGCCAACTTGAACCCATTGAGTGCATCTATGCCATAAACCGCCGCAGGCCCGCTGTAGCAATCGATGACCCCCACCTTAATATTACGCGCCTGAGCAGAACCAGGCAGCAAGATAAGGGAAACGGTTAAAAGGCAGCCAAGCAAGACTAAACCTAAAATAGAAAATTTGTGTGTCATTTTTCCCCTCTTAATCATCACAGACCCTCCCTTCGCTAAAGAATTATTTAATTATCCCGAGGTCCAGACAATTGTCATAATGACGAGGCCTGGACTCACGGGTCAGACAGCCTCTTATAAAAAACGATATGAACGCTCTTGTCAAACTCTTTTCTCATTGAACGCTGATACCCATGTAAAAAGTCTCCAAGGCCGTCACTCTCGCGAACGCGGGAGTCCAGTCCCGCCGCGGGATGATTTCCCTGGATTCCCGCGTGCGCGGGAATGACAAAAACAGGTCAGTGATTTTTTACAAATTCACCAATGAAGTTGATTCGATTATCCCTCACGAAATAAACCTGCAGCCATTGGCCTGGTCTTATAAGCCCAGGTCTTTGTTGATCAAGACCACCTTGATCCTTCCCTTGGGAAATGACTTCTGAGTGATAGTCCAGGAGTTGCAGATCCGGTCCGGGCTCTTGCACTCCTCACAACAGGAGGTCTTTACGCATGGGGCTTTCTTATTTAGCCGCATGGCGTTTGTGGGGGCAACATAGTCCCTGATGCGCACCATTGCCGCCTCTAAATCGGGAACGATTTTGTTTCTGCCGACTAATATAACAACATTTTTAGGGCCAAAGGTAATCCCTGCGACACGGTTCCCAAACATATCAAGGTTAACCAGTTCGCCCGTTTCGGTCAAGGCGTTGGTCCCGGTGATAAAGAGATCCACTAAGAGGGACTGCCTCCGTAGCTCCAGGGCGTCTTCAGGGGACAGGTTCTTGTTGAAGGTGTCTAAGACCTTTAGATTCGGCATATCCTTGACAGCGTCATAAAGCCCGGTGGCTATGAACGTCATGGACCCGCCCCAAGAGACGGTCTTGGCGCCTGTCTTGGGAAGGATTTTCTCCAAAACCAGATGGCCTGCGTCAACTGCATTATCTGCCATGAAGACCTCAAAATTGTTCCCCTCCAATGCTTCTTTGAGGTCAGTGAGACGTAACTTCCAGTAATTCGCAATCGGATTTTCCATTTTTTCCTCCTCCTAACCCGGACAAGCCGGTCAAAGTGCAACGGAGATCCCGCCTTTATTGAAACCGAGGCGGGGAACCAAAAAGGTCTCTCGCAAAGACGCAGCAGGGACACCGGCGAAGCTCGCAAAGAAAAACAATGAAAAAGTTATTGCGACTTTTGCGGCTTTATCAATATTGATCAACTCGTAAAAAGTCAGAAAGCACCAGTTATTGTCATTCCCGCGAACTCGGGAATCCAGGGAAATCAGCCGCTTCTGGACTCCCGCGTTCGCGGGAGTGACAGCCCTGGAGACTTTTTACGAGGTCATCAATATTGATGAACTCGTAAAAAGTTAGAAATGACCCCTTTTTGTCATTCCCGCGAACGCGGGAATCCAGGAAAATCAATCACTTCTGGACTCCCGCGTTCGCGGGAGTGACAGCCCTGGAGACTTTTTACGAGGTCATCAATATTGATGAACTCGTAAAAAGTTAGAAATGACCCCTTTTTATCATTCCCGCGAACGCGGGAATCCAGGAAAATCAATCACTTCTGGACTCCCGCGTTCGCGGGAGTGACAGCCTTGGAGACTTTTTACGAAACCATCAATATTCAA
>Ga0222678_1000093_pt1 | contig 47219 bp, 55 predicted proteins | sample AntAcemetagen937_FD_179801 | JGI IMG/M metagenome (GOLD analysis project Ga0222678, IMG submission 179801) | Saline water microbial communities from Ace Lake, Antarctica - #937 | ecosystem: Environmental > Aquatic > Non-marine Saline and Alkaline > Saline | place: Antarctica: Ace Lake... | reverse complement strand
CAGCTACCGCTTCAATCGGCGGTTCAATCTGGCGGCAATGACCGAGCGTGTGGTTCATGCCATCTGCAGCTGTCAAGCACGGCCGGAACGACTCCTGAGGTGTGCGGAGTTTGCTACCTAATCGAGTGAATCGATGCTCGAGGGGTGCCACAGGTGGGCCAGTCGGCGGTTAGATTTCGCCTCAATCCATGATTCGTTCGAGGAGTGTGCTTGGTGGTTTTGATTGATTTATGAGCCAAGCTGTTTTTCTCTCGCCTGCAGACCAAGTTCCAGCTTCCACTTCTGAACATTCCGGGCCCCGTTCCTGGCCCACCAAACAACAATTGCTGGCTTGCCTCCCTGAGGAGATCAGTGAAATAGACACCGGAAAGGCCTGGAGATGCCTTGCTTTTTCGTTGTCCACGTCTCTTCTGGCCTATGGCGTTGGCTGCCTGATTCCACTGCAGTGGGTGTTTGCTCCGGTCTGGTTGCTCTATGCCGTGATCACTGGAACCTTGGCAGGCGGCTGCTGGGTGCTGGCCCATGAATGCGGCCATAACGCCTTCCATCCCAACCGCACGGTGGAGAACGCTGTCGGGCTGGTGCTGCACAGCTTGCTGCTTGTGCCCTATTTCTCCTGGCTGCGCAGCCATGCGGTTCACCACGCCAATTGCAACCATCTCGAAGCTGGCGAAACCCATGTTCCTTCCCTGCTCGAATCGGCGTGGGGATCGTTCAGCCTCTGGTTCAAAGGTGTGTTGGGCGAATCGGCCTATGGAGTCGTTTCTGTTGTTGTCCACCTGCTAGTCGGCTGGCCGCTCTATTTGATGTTTGGCATCACCGGTGGGCCAGCGCAGGGTTTTCCCACCTCCCATTTCATTCCCATCCCCCAGGTCAGCCCCGGAAGCCGTGAGTTGTTTCCAGGTCGCTGGAAAGGCCTGGTGCAGATGTCCAACATCGGCCTGGTTGTGGTGTTTTCGCTCATGGTCTTCTGGGCCATGCAAACGTCGCTGCTGCGGGTGCTTTGCGTGTATGGGTTGCCTTACCTGGTGATCAATGCTTGGTTGGTTTGCTACACCTGGCTGCAGCACACCGACACCGACATTCCCCATTTCACGGCTGACGAGTGGAACTGGGCGAAGGGAGCCCTGCAGACCGTTGACCGTCCCTATGGACCGTTGTTGAATTTTCTGCACCACGGTATCGGCTCCACCCACGTGGCTCACCACCTCAGCTCACGCATTCCCCACTACAACGCCTGGCGTGCCACTGAATTGATCCGCGAAGCATTCCCCGAAGTTGTCCGCTACGACCCCACACCGATTCATCTTGCTCTCTGGAGAATTGGCCGTCAGTGCAGCTACGTGACACGCAATCCAGCCGACGGGGGCTATTACTACAGATGATTGCAACTGTGATTAGATCTGTTTGATCAGGCCTTGTTTGGTCTGATCAGTACGATTCAGTCATGTCTGATCTGGTTGTTGAATAGATTCTATGTCAATCGGGTGCTGAGACAAGCCCGCTACCGTTCATGATGACCTGCGCACTCGTTCTGATTGAACGGTGGCACAGGTCGTTTTTTTTGGAGTCATGTTTTCTGTTGTTTTGGACTATCTAAGCATCGGAAACTATCCCGAGTTGAGGCCAAACCTGGAAATGGATCGTGGAAGCCATAGATTGACGAGGCGTTCCAATGAAGCGTTGACCTTCTCCCTTGGCAGCCTTAAACGCTGATCAGACTTTTTGCTTTGAAGTTGCTTCTTGACGGCTGGCTTCACTGGCTCAGCATTACGGATTGCGCCGCTCCTCCGCCCGCAGCCTTGGTGGGCTTAAGGATTGCTTTAGATTTGCGGCTTGCAGGGCTTCTCCATGGCAACCTCGATTCCCCTTCTCGCTGCCACAGGCCTGGCTGGTCTGGCTTTGGTGAGCCTCACGATCGGTCTGCTGATCTGATCGAGGTGGGTGCTGCAGGGGTCAGAACACCGTCAAGGTGGTGATTTCTTTGTAGGCCTCGTCGGCCATTGTGTCCACCTCGAATGACGTCCAGGTGGCCCAGTTTTCCGACTTTGTCGGCGTGGTGCTCCACTCAATCTGTCGCCCCTGATAGGTCAGTCCCACGCAGGTGAGGGCCTGGTCGTCGGCCATCAATGACCAAAGCACATGCACGTCCTGACGGTCGTAGCTCACCGGTTTGGCTTCGACCGGTTGGTCGGGCAGGAAGCCCGGCAGGCTTTGCAGCTGGCGTTGGTTCTCCCAGCAGAGATAGCGGCCGTTCTCGGTGGGATAGAACCAACAGGTTTCGTTTGCGGCTTCGCGCAGGGGGAAACGGTCGAGGCAGCGGCAAGCCTCGATCTCCATCTGGAGGGCTGGATGGCCTGAGACAGCCACAGCGGCCGCTCCGCTCAGTTCGTAAACCGCGAGCCAGCGGGAACGGGGTTCGAGATGGGGCACCGTCGCATCACAGATCCGGTCACTTCCCGATTCATCGGCAACACCTGGCAACGGATCGGCTCCAGCCAGGACGGCCAGCCCTTCAGACACCAGTTCATCCAGGGTTTTGGTCTCCTCCTTGGGGACCTTGAAGATCCGCAGGGCAACGCCACCGCTGATTCCCTTGTGCTGCGCTGTCAGCAAGGCGTCCCAATCGGGATTCTCACCAGGCAGGTCCGCTTCGGCGGCCAGCACGAAAATGATTGCAAAAGCCATTCAGCAATCCTGATGGAGAAGAGCCAAAAACAAAACCCGGATGGTGGTCCATCCGGGTAAAAAAACCTGAATCCGAAAAGACCGATCGGACGTCTGGTTCAGATTTCAGGAGAACGACTGGCGCTCTGAATCAGCCGAGGCCGATCTGGGAGAGGATTCCCTGGCCGGTGAGCAGCTCGGTGCCCAAGCCGATCACGAAGCCGAGCATGGCCATGCGGCCATTCCAGGTTTCAGCGAAATCAACGAAGCCAAAGCGGGAGGTGGAGTCAGCCATGGTGCTGGTGGTGGTAACTGCAAGAAGTGTAACAGCCTATGAAGCAATGTGTCACTTCCTTTCGGCTATTGGGCCTGCCCGGTTTCGCCTCTTGCTTTTCAAGTTGGCGCCTGCAGCATTTGCAGCCTTTGCCAGGGTGCGCCCCTTCTTCGCAGAGTGCGGTCCATTGCACTTCTCTGGCAATGGTGGTTGCAATCGCCTGATTGGCGGCATCGAGCTCGAGGGTGATCGCCTCTGTTTCGGCACGGCGCTTGAAGGCGTGCGGCGCTGCAGCATCGACCGTCGCAGCCTTCTGCTTCAAGGCGGGGCCGGCAAGAACCGCTTGCTTTTCCAGGCCAGGCAGTGAGGCTGGCTTGATCGGCCCGAGGACACCACCTCCATCATTCCCAGGAAATCGCAGCAACGCCTCCCCCATCGATGAATTGAGGCAAGTGGAAGAGTTGCTGATCAGCTCGTCGACCGATGGACTTGTTAGCCGGCTTGCGCCGATGGCACTGTTCCCCTAGTCCTTGACTCTCCAGTTGAGGGGAGACCATACGGTGAGTGGACTCCTGATCCCCTGGCATGCGTCCTTTCTTTCTCCTTGGTGTATGGATCGGCCTCAGTGGTTTCGCCGCTTCCGTGCCGGAGGCCCGTGCCCAGATGGATCCTCACCATCACCACACGGCACCGATGGACCACACGGCACCGATGGACCATGCGGCACCGATGGATCACGGTGCCCACGCCCATGACGTTGGCCCGGCCGGAGCCACCTTCGACCTGCGCTTCCTCGACGGGATGGTGCAGCACCACACCGGGGCGTTGCGGATGAGCGAATTTGTGTTCGGGATTGGCGAGCCGGGCGTTGGCGCCCTGGCCAATTCGATCTGGCGCGAGCAAGCCGCTGAAATCCGGGCGATGGGGCTGTGGCGAAAGGCCTGGTATCCCGAGGCCCCCGCCTACCCCGTAGCCCTGGCTCCCGGTGCCGATCCAGACAGCCTCTCGGGCCTCATCCGCATGAGCCAGGCCCAGATCGAGGGCATGCGCATGATGGGCGAGGGCCCCACCAGGGAGAACCGGGTGGTCTGGTTTCTCGAGGGGATGCTTGAGCATCACGGCGGGGCGTTGATGATGGCCCACGATGCCCTCGCCAAGAGCTCCAACACCACGATTCGTCGCTTTGCGCGGCAGGTGATCGTGGCCCAGCGGGCCGAGATCATCGCGCTGCGGCGGATGCTGGCGGTGGAAGGATTACGCAAACCCGCCTACTACAAGTTCGACAATCTCTTTGCCCTTTGAGCGAGGCTCATTCTCCTGGCGGCGCGTCTCGCTCCACCACTTCAAGCTCGCCGCGCACCATGTTCATGCCGCAGTGGAAGGGGTAGCGCCCCGGCTTCTCCGGCAGCAGCTCCAGCACCGTGGTGTCGCCGACGGGGAGATCGAGAACGCGCTGAAAGTCGGGGAAGAGCACCTGGGCCACGCAACTGCTGGGATCGAGGCGGTGGAAGGCAAGCCGCACGGGCTGTCCTGCCCGCACCCTGATCCGCCTTGGCTCGTAGCCGCCATCGACGGTGATGGTGATCTGCTGGATCCCATCTCCCCTGGAGGCCGCCAGCGTCGCCGGTTTGCTCGCCCCCAGAAACCACCACAGCTCCAGCAGGATCAGGCCCAGCCCGCCGCTGGCCACCAGCAGCTGCAGGCCCAGGGGCTGGGCGGTGCGCCGCCACGGCCCGGTCTGCATGACGGCCTCCATGCCAGCGGCCTGTGTACCGCTGGCTTCAAAGCGCTCGACGGCGATCGGCTTTTGGGCCAGCAGCTGTCTGGAGGATGGGAGCGAGGCCGGTTCGGAGGCCATCGCCACCGGCAAAGCCACTGCTACCGGCAAAGCCACAGCCAGCAGGATCGTGATCATGGCTGCACCTCCGCCAGCTGCCTTTCAGCCAACGCCGGCGAGGGGCGGAACTGGCGCAAGCGCAGGGCGTTCATCACCACCGAGACAGAGCTGAAGGCCATGGCGGCGCCGGCGATCATCGGGCTCAGCAGCCAGCCGGTGAAGGGAAACAGCACGCCGGCTGCCAGGGGAATGCCGGCGGTGTTGTAGACGAAGGCGAAGAAGAGGTTCTGGCGGATGTTCGCCATCGCCGCGCGGCTGAGCTCGATGGCGGTGGCGATGCCGCGCAGATCGCCACTGAGCAGGGTGATGTCGCTGGCGGCGATCGCCACATCGGTTCCGGTGCCGATCGCGAAGCCCACATCGGCCACCGCCAGGGCCGGAGCGTCGTTGAGGCCATCGCCCACCATGCCGGTGATCTGGCCGCTGCGCTGCAGGTGCTCCACCACGGCGGCCTTGTCCTGGGGGCGCACCTCGGCGATCACCCGCGTGATGCCGAGCTGTGCGCCGATCACTTCGGCGCTGCGCCTTGCATCGCCGGTGAGCATCACCACCTCCAGGCCCAGGCGCCTGAGCGCCCGCACCGCCTCCGTGGAGCCGGGCTTGAGGGCGTCGGCGATGCCGAAACAGGCCTCCAGTCTGCCGTCCACCACCACGGCGGCTGTACTGCGGGCCGCGTCTTCCAGGCGCTGGGTGAGTGGGGCCAGGGCCGTCATCGGCAGGCCGAGTTCCTCGAACCAGCGCGGAGTGCCGATCCGCACCTCCTGGCCCCCCACCGTTCCTTGAACGCCTCGACCAGCGATCGCTTCGAAGCCCTGCACGGCCGGGAGTTCTGGGTCGCTCAGCTGGCCGCGCACGTAGCTGACGACCGCCTCAGCCAGGGGGTGTTCAGAGCGGGATTCGAGCGCGGCCGTCATCGCCAGCAGGGCCCTGGCCTCCACCCGCCCGCCACCGACCCGCTCGAAATCCGTCACCTCCGGCTGGCCGCGGGTCAGCGTGCCGGTCTTGTCGAGAACGATGGTCTGCAGCTTGCCGGCTGTCTCAATGCTTTCAGCACTGCGGAACAGCAGGCCGTTCTCTGCTCCTTTGCCCGAGGCCACCATGATCGAGGTGGGCGTGGCCAGCCCGAGGGCGCAGGGACAGGCGATCACCAGCACACTGACGCTGAACAGCAGGGCCAGCACTGTGTTGCCGGTGACCAGGAACCAGATCACGAAGGCGCCGATGGCGATGGCGATCACCACGGGAACGAACCAGCCGACCACCTGATCCGCCAGTTTCTGCACCTGGGTGCGCGAGCTCTGGGCCTGACGCACCAGTTCAACGATCTGGGCCAGCAAGGTGTCGCCGCCGATGCGGGTGACGCGAAAAATGAAGCTGCCGCTGCGGTTGAGCGAGGCGCCGATCACTTCATCGCCGCTGGCCTTGGCCACGGGGGTGGGTTCGCCGGTGAGCATCGATTCCTCCACATAGGAGCTGCCCTCCTCGATCAGACCGTCGAGGGGAATGCGTTCGCCCGGGCGCACCTGAATCCGCTCGCCCACCACCACCTGGCCAACGGGCAGATCCACGGCTGTGCCGTTGCGCAGCACCCGGGCGGTGGGTGGCTGCATGCCGATCAGCTTGCGGATCGCCTCGGAGGTCTGTCCGCGGGCGCGGGCTTCGAGCAGATTGCCGAGCAGCACCAGCCAGATCACCACCGCGGCGGTTTCGTAATACACGTCTGCCGGCAATCCCTCGGCCTTGAGCACGCCCGGAAACACCGTGGCGAAGAGCGAGCCGAGATAGGCGAAACCAGTACCGGCGGCCACCAGGGTGTTCATGTCCGCCCCATGGCGGCGAAAGGCGGCCCAGGCGCCGCGGAAAAAAATCCCGCCGCACCAGGCCATCACCGGGGTGCAGAGGATCAGCTGCGTCCATGGGCTCGACAACCAGGCGGGCACAAACGGCAGCGGCTGGCCGAGCATGTGCGGCAGATGGGCGATCACGATCAGCCCGGTGAGCACCGCGCCGACAGCCAGTTTTCGGCGCAGCAGGGTCAGTTCCCTCGCCAGCTCCCGATCAGGGCCGGAGCTGGTGGCGCAGCACGGATCGCTGACGGACACGGAATCAGGAGCAAAGGCCAACCTTTACCTTAGAGTCTCCATCTAGGTGGAGAGTCAACCCTTGTGGAAGTCGTTGTGAAGAAGACCGGCCTGCAGGCCGGTAAGCAGGCCGGCATGAAGATCGGTGTGCTGGCGGCCCGCAGTGGTCTGCCGGTCAAAACGTTGCGCTACTACGAAGAGCTGGGCCTGCTGCCGGCGATCGGCCGCAGCCAGGGGGGCTATCGCCTGTTCGCCGAAGACAGCCTGCGGCGTCTGGAGTTCATTCGCCGTCTCAAGACCCTTGGGCTCAGCCTCGAAGAAATCCAGGGATCGCTGGCGGTTCATGACGCCGGTGATTTGCCCTGCGGCGACATTGCGATCCAGCTGGGGCGCCAGATCGAGCGGATCGATGGCCAGATCAAGGAGCTGCGCCAGCTTCGCCAGGAACTGCAGGGGCTGCTGGCGGGCTGGCAGAGCCATCCGGCCAGGGAAGCGGAGCTGATCTGCCCAAACCTTCAGGTGTGAGCGCACGCGCCTGACTTCCTACGCTCCAACGACTGGCAGCAGCAGCTCTTCAGCCCATGGCCACTTACCTGATCACCGGCGCCAACCGCGGCATCGGCCTGGAGTATTGCCGTCAGCTGCAGGCCCGCGGTGAGCTGGTTGTGGCGGCCTGCCGCCAGCCATCGCCGGAGCTGGAGAGCCTGGGTGTGCGCCTGGAGGCGGGGCTGGAGCTCACCTCCGGCGAAGCGATAGCCGGCCTGGTGGAGCGGCTCGATGGGCTGCCGATCGATGGGCTGATCCATAACGCCGGCATCGTCGAGCGCACCAACCTGGAGCACCTCGATGCCGGCAGTCTGCGGCGCCAGTTCGAGGTGAACGCCATCGCCCCTCTGGAGCTCACCAGTGCCTTGCTGGGCCAGCTGCATCCAGGCGCCAAGGTGATCCTGATGACCAGCCGCATGGGCTCTATCGACGACAACACCTCGGGCGGCTCCTACGGCTACCGGATGTCGAAGGTGGCGCTCTGCATGGCCGGCAAGTCGATGGCGATCGATCTCAAGCCCCGGGGGATTGCCGTTGCCCTGCTCCATCCCGGCCTGGTGAGCACCCGCATGACCGGCTTCAGCGAGCAAGGCATCACAGCTGAGCAGGCGGTGACGGGCCTGCTCGCCCGCATCGACGCGCTCAGCCTGGAGACCTCCGGTAGCTTCTGGCATGCCAATGGCCAGCTCTTGCCCTGGTGAGGGCTGGGGTTGTTCCTAGAGGCGGCTGAGCAGCTCGGCCTTTTTGGCTGTGAACTCGTCCTCGGTGAGGATGCCTTTCTGCATGAGCTCCCCGAGACGCTCCAGGGTGGCGAAGACATCGGTACTGCTGGCCTTGCTGGCCGCCGGGTTCGATGGTGCAGAGCTGGATGGAGCGGCAACTGCAGCGCTCGGTGCTTGAGGCTCAGCCTGGGCGGCTGCAGGAGTGGCCGTGGGGGCTGCTGTGACGTTCACCGCTGGCAGGTGGGTGAGGCTGATGCTGCCGGTGCCGGTGCTAAACACCACGCCGCCACCGGACGACTGCTGCTGGGAGAGGCCGGAGATCTGGTGGCCGCTGGTGTCGTAGACACTGACGTTGCCGTTGACCTTCACCGCCAGCCGGCCGGCGGCCGGGAAATAGGCGTAGTGCATGTCGTTCTGGGAGCCGCTGGAGCTTGGGGCGCCGAGACCTGCTGGCCACCAGCTGTCCTGGGGGTCGGCGCTGAATAGCGCGCCGGAGCCAAAGCTCATCGGCTGCATGCCCGTGGCCATCTGCATGCCACCGCCCACCTGCATCTGCTGGCTGCCGCCGCCGCTCTGGCTCTGCGACTGGAAGCTTCCCTTTGGAAAGAGGTCGGGCTGGCTGGCGACGGCTGCGGCCAATCCCTGGCAGAGCCCATCGACGCGGGCCTTGAGCCCCTGGTTGAACATGTCACCCAGCATCATCATGCCGCCGTTCATCCATTGGCCGGAGCCGGCGAATTCGGGGTGATTGAACTGGGCCATGCCGCCACGCCCCTTAAGCACCGCGAAGGTCATGTGCAGCACGGCGTCCTGGCTGAAGCCATAGCGCTGGGCCAAGTCGTTGACGACTTCAAGCCCTTCGGCCGTGAGTTTTTCCATTGCGATGTTCTGGCTGAGCCAAATCCTGTGCGAGTGCCGGTGCAAATCCCGGCTGAATCTGAAGCGATTTTTTAACCTATCACCACCACCTGGCCAACTCCGTGGCTTGGAGCACCGGATGGCTCTGTCTAGGGTTCCAGCAGACCTGCAGGCAGCGCCATGGCCATCGTCAATCGCTGCGCCGTCGGGATCTACCCCGCCGCCCATCTGCTCGCCTGGGCCGAGCGGCTGGATCTCGACACCACGGCGGGTGGAGCCCGGGAGCCCTGTCTGTATCTGATCCCCGATTTCGAGACGAACGACGAAGCCGAAGAGATCCTCAAGGAGATCTACGAGGCGATCTTTGAGGCGGAGCTCGACTTCTGGAATCGCGACAGCGGCACCTGGCCGGCGGAGCACACCTATTCGGTGTTTCGCAAGTGGTTTGAGGTGCGCTTTTACCCCCTGATCCAGGACCTGGTGGGAGAAGAGATCACCGCCACTGAGCTCGATGAGGCGTTCATGGGAGATCTGCGAACGGCTCTGGAGGGCCTGGAGAATCCCTCCTGAGCAATGCATTGACGCCAGCGCTTGCATCGACGCCCCTGGGACTTCCGCCGCAGCAGACCTCAGCGCGCCCGATCAGCTTCCCTGCCCAGCCTTGAGGCCGATGGCTTCAACGATCTCCGGTGAGAGCATCAGCGCCTGATCGGTCCCGTTCTGGAGCGGAATCGCCAGTCGCAGGGGCAAGATCGCGCTGGGCCTGGGCTGCAGCCTGGCCAGATCGAACTGGGCCGAACTGGCTGGAACGGCTGGATCGCCTGCCGGCACCTGTTCCTCGCTGTGGTTAGCCAGTTGCCAGTGGCTCCCCTGGCTGTCTTCGAGTTCGAGGCCGCGTTGGTGGTCGAGCTGCTCACCGAGAGCCAGGGCCGTCAGGCGCAGGCGCCAGCCCTTCGGAAAATCCGGGTCGGGTTGCTCAAACAGGCTGATCGCCCAGCCATCGCCGTTGGTATCGGCCAGTGACCAGCGCTGAATCTCAGCTGCAGCCTGGACTGGCACGGCAAAGGCCAGCACGGGGGCGGCCAATAGCAGGGCGACCAGAAGGCTGAGCAGGCGGGCTCGCCAACGCCGCTGTGGCCCAGGCGTCGTCGGCGGCTGTTGTGACTGGAGGATCGGAGCAGAATGACTCATAGCAGCATGTGCGACCTAGGCCGATATATCGTTAGTATTGTAGGAGGGTCGGGAGGGCTTTTGCCGAATGTTCGCTCTGGCCAGGCCAGCTCGTCCCGCTCCGACTCCTGTCTTCTGAGGTCTCACCATGACGTCAACCACCTTCAAGCGCTCCCGGGGCAATCCCTGGAATCGCTTCACCGACTGGGTCACCAGCACCGAGAACCGCCTCTATGTGGGCTGGTTCGGGGTGTTGATGATTCCCACCCTGCTGGTTGCCACCAGCTGTTTCGTGGTCGCCTTCATCGGCGCGCCCCCCGTTGACATCGATGGCGTTCGCGAGCCTGTTTCCGGTGGTCTGCTCTATGGCAACAACATCATCACCGCCGCGGTTGTTCCCTCCAGTAACGCGATCGGCCTGCACTTTTACCCGATCTGGGCCGCCTCCAGCCTGGATGAGTGGCTCTACAACGGCGGCCCCTATCAGCTGATCATCTTCCACTTTTTGATTGGCATTTTCTGCTGGATGGGACGAGAGTGGGAGCTCAGCTACAGGCTGGGCATGCGTCCTTGGATCGCTGTGGCCTACTCAGCCCCAGTGGCTGCTGCCACCGCCGTGCTGCTGGTCTATTCGGTGGGCCAGGGCTCCTTCTCCGATGGCATGCCCTTGGGCATCTCCGGCACCTTCAACTTCATGCTGGTGCTCCAGGCTGAGCACAACGTGCTGATGCACCCCTTCCACATGCTGGGAGTCACCGGTGTCTTCGGCGGGGCCCTATTCGCCGCCATGCACGGCTCACTCGTCACCAGTTCACTGGTGCGGGAGTCCACCGAAACCGAATCCCTCAACCACGGCTACAAGTTCGGCCAGGAAGAAGAGACGTACAACATCGTGGCCGCCCACGGCTACTTTGGCCGTCTGATCTTCCAGTACGCCTCCTTCAACAACAGCCGCAGCCTGCACTTCTTGCTGGCCGCCTGGCCGGTGGTGGGCATCTGGTTCGCGGCCCTGGCCGTGGCCAGCTTCTCGTTCAACCTCAACGGCCTCAACTTCAACCACTCCGTGCTGGATCACCAAGGCCGGGTGATCAACACCTGGGCCGATGTGCTCAACCGGGGTGGCCTGGGCATCGAGGCGATGCACGAGCGCAACGTGCACAACTTCCCGCTTGATCTGGCCACCAGCGCCAGCACCCCCGTGGCCCTGACGGCACCAGCGATCGGTTAGTGGGACTTTGACCCCCGCCCAGTCGATCCCAGGACGGCGCCCACCGCCTGCTCGCCCCGCTCTCTTGCCTGGAGTCCAGCCCATGACGTCCTTTCTCTTCGCGCTGCTTGCCGCCTTGCTGCTGAGCCTCACGCCCCCAGCGGCTTGGGCTGCCCAAAGCGATCGGCCGCCGACCCGCTCTGCCGTCGAACCAGCTGAGCTGGCCCGGGCTGTGGCGGAGATGGAGCAGCTCGATCGGATGCGCGTGAGCCTGGCCTCCACGCTTGAGGGCAGCAGCGAGGAGCCAACGCTGCAAACGATGAAGGAGGTCTGCAAACCGGTGGGCCTGCGGGCGATGGCGATCGGTAAGGAGAACGGCTGGCAGGTGCGCCAGGTGGCCAGCAAGTTTCGTAATCCCGACCATGCGCCCGCCACGGCCCAGGAGCGGCAGGTGCTCGATCTGTTCCATCGCCAGCCGGCGATCACCGGACTGTGGCAGCCGGCTGGCGCCGAGCAGGCGAGCGGCGTGAACTATTACCGCCGTATCAACGTGGAGCCCAGCTGCCTGGCCTGCCACGGCAGCAAAGCCAGCCGGCCTTCCTTCGTCAAAGACAACTACCCCGCCGATAAGGCCTTCGATTTCAACGTGGGGGACCTGCGCGGCATGTACGCCGTGTTCATCCCCGAGCTGCAACAGGCGTTGGCGGAAGCACAGAACTAACTGGTGCTGCTGGCTGACGCCGCCTGAGGCAAGCTTTTCCCATCTGCAGCCATCTGGATGCCCCGCCCCTATCAACCGTCCTTGCTGCGCTTGCTCCATGGCGGCACGGCCCTGGCGGTGCTGGGTTGCTGGATCAGCGGCCTGATCGTTTACAGCCGCTATGACGGCCGCTGGGGGCGACTTCCCTTCACCCCAGCAGGCCACTGGATTGACCTCCACGGTCAGATCGGCGTGTTGCTGTTGCTGCTCGCTGTGCCCTTCCTGGCCTACTCCTTGAGCCTGGGCCGCTCACGCCTGCGGCGATCAGCCAATTCCGTGGCCCTTGTGGCCCTGGCCCTGGCCATCGGCACGGGCAAGTTGATGCAGGAGGACTGGCTCAGGCAGGGAGAGCTGAACCACCTCGCCTATTCCCTGCACCTGCTGGCCTGGCTGCTGATCGCCCTCACTGTGCTGGTTCACGTTGGCGCCAGCCTGCAACTGGGCGGCTGGCCGCTGCTGGCCTCGATGACCAATCCCGCCGTCAAAAAAGGCGACCTTCCTGGCGACTGGCCGGGCCAGGTGCGGCGGTTTCTGAGGCGAGGCAGCGGAGCATCCTGAGCTTATCCAGTTCGTGACAGTTGGTGGTATTAAATCCTGCTGTCTATTTTATAAACAACTGGCAAGGAATCCTTGTCATGGACCAGCTGAGAAGTTGTCTAGTGGCTTCTCTATAAGCTAAAAGTCACGTTTCCCTGTGATGCAGATATGGCCCGAGTTACTGAGCGGATTCAAGGGGTTCACCGGGCAGGAAGCGCTGGATGAACTTCTCCAAGGTGATCGGTCCGCAACGGGGCTGCCAGCTGGTTCCCCCAGGCATTCGCCGCCAGTACTGCACCTGTAGATGGGAATCATCCCCAGCGAGTAGCTCCAGTCCATAGCGGTATTCAGCATCTGCAGATTGATCTGGAGTGGCCAGGGGTTCCGCTCGCGGCTGAGTTTCCAGGAAGGCGTTAAGAAAACCAGCGGAGCTGGGGTTGTGGCGGCGGGCCATGGCGAAGCGCCAGGCGGCTCCGGTCGGGTAGCCATCGTGGTGCAGGTAGAGATGGCGGATCGGAGCGCCTGGAAAGCCTCTGAAGGAATAAACTGCGCGGGTGGCCAAGGCGGTGGGGCGGCTGTACTGATCAGTGCCCCAGGCGTCTCACATGTCTGGGCTGATGGACAAACTGTGGTGACCCTGGCCAGTCCTGAGGTGACGTCCAAAAAACCCAGACCGGCGCAAGGCGACCAGCTCAGTTGTCGATGAACAGTGAATGGGCTGTACGCACAACCCGTGGATCGGGCTCACCGACGGCGTCGTGGTCTTTGAGCTCGTAGTTAAGGGCGTGGAGAACGCTGCGGATGGCGCCAAGACGGGCCCGTTTCTTCTCGTTCGAGTTAACGATGGTCCAAGGCGCCACGAGGGTGTCGGTGGCGAGCAGCATCTCATTGCGAGCTTCGGTGTACTCGCCATACTTCTCCACGCTCACCTCGTCGATGGGCGACAACTTCCACTGCTTGAGTGGATCCTCGCGCCGGTCTTTGAAACGCAGCTTCTGGCGGGCTTCTGACACGGCAAACCAGAGCTTGAATAATAGAATTCCACTGCTGACGAGTGACTGTTCGAAGCCAGGAACCTGGCGCAGGAACAAAGCGTGTTCCTGCGGTGTGCAGAACTCCATCACCTTCTCAACGCCTGCCCGGTTGTACCACGACCTGTCGAACATCGTGATTTCGCCGGCCGATGGCAGGTGCGGAACATAGCGCTGGAAGTACCACTGGGTCGCTTCGGCATCGTTGGGCTTAAGTAGCGCCACATGTTCACTGCCGCGAGGGTTCAGGTGTTCGCGGAAGCGCTTGATTGATCCGCCTTTGCCTGCCGCATCGCGACCTTCGAACAGGATCACCACGCGCTGTCCGACAGCCTTGATATGGCGCTGAGCCTTGAGCAGTTCGATCTGAAGCACTTCGAGGTCTTGTTTGTAGTCTTTCTTGTCGATCGGTTTGTCGTAGGGAAGATTGTTCTGCATCTCCTCAATTGTCTCGACGGGTGATAGACGTTGCTTCTTGCTCATGGGCCTACTTGGATCGGGCGGGAGTGGTTGATGCGCTGGATCAACGGTAGCTCCGCAATGCAACCACTTACACCCAGGCCGAACACAACAGCTCCGCCTGAGCCAGCACGGTTTGCACAGCGGCGTCCTGTAGATCAGGTGGGTAGCCGTAGCGGTTGAGGATGCGTTTCACCATCACGCGGATCTTGGCGCGGGCACTTTCGCGCAGGGTCCAGTCGATCGACACGCTCTTTTTCACCTGGGTGATGAGTTCGGCGGCGATCAGTTTGAGCTTGGCGTCACCCATGGCTTCAACGGCGCTGTCGTTGGCAGCGAGGGCGTCGTAGAAGGCGACTTCGTCGTCGGAGAGGCCGAGGTCTTCGCCGCGTTTGCTGGCGGCATCGAGCTCTTTGGCGAGCGAGATGAGCTCCTCGATCACCTCGGCGGTGGTGATGGCGCGGTTGTGGTAAGCATTAAGGGTTTTTTTGAGCTTCTCGGAGAACACCTGGCTCTGTACCAGGTTGCGTTTTGAGCGCACTTTGAGCTCATCTTTGAGTAGTTTTTCCAGCAACTCCGCGGCCACATTCTTATGCTTAAGGCCACGCACCTCGGCGAGGAACTGATCGCTGAGGATCGAAATGTCGGGCCTTGGCAGGCCGGCTGCGGTGAACACGTCGATCACCTGGCCGTCGGTGCTGATCGCCTGACTCACCAGCTGGCGGATGGCGGCGTCGATCTGCTCAGGTGATCGGCTGGTGGAGCTGGTTTGCTTGGAGAGGGCAGCCTGCAACGCCTGAAAGAAACTCACGTCGTCGCGGATCTCGGCGGCTTCGTCGCTGGCGGAGCATAGGGCGAAGGCGCGGGAGAGTTCGGCCACCACCTGCAGCCAGCGCTGCTTGCCGTTCTCCTGAAACAGGATGTGCTCCTGGCCTGCGGGAAGGAGCTGCAGGCGCTCGGTGGGGGTGCCGCTGGTCCAGGCCGACCAGTCAAACCCGTGCAGGAGATCCGAGGCGATGCCGTGTTTTTCGAGCATCACGGCGATGGCGCCGGCGGTGTCGAAGGTGGGGTCGCCTTTGCCGCCGCTTTCTGTGTAGGTGGCCAGGGCCCGCTTGAGCTGATCGGCGAGGCCGAGATAATCCACCACCAGACCGCCGGGCTTGTCGCGGAAGACGCGGTTGACGCGGGCGATCGCCTGCATCAGCCCGTGGCCCTGCATCGGCTTGTCGGCATACATGGTGTGCAGACAGGGGGCATCGAAGCCCGTGAGCCACATGTCACGCACGATCACGATCTTGAAGGAATCGTTGGCATCCTTGAAGCGGTTGGCCAGCTGGCGGCGGGCCTCCTTGCTGCGGATGTGGGGCTGCCAGTCGGGGCCGTCATCGGCGCTGCCGGTCATCACCACCTTGAGGGTGTCAGTCGCCCATTCGGGCCTCAGCTGAATCAAAGCGTTGTAGAGATCGACGCAGATGCGGCGGCTCATGCAGACGACCATCGCCTTGCCATCCATCGCCTCCAGGCGTTTCTCCACATGCGCCACCAGATCGGCGGCCACCAGGGCGAGGCGCTGGGGATCGCCAACCAAGGCTTCGAGGGCGGCCCACTTGGTTTTCAGCTTTTCCTTGCTGGTTTGCTCTTCGCCTTCGGTGATTTCCTCGAATTCGGCATCAAGACCAGGCAACGCGGCGGCGTTCAGGGAGAGCTTGGAGATGCGGCTCTCGTAGTAGATCGGCACGGTGGCCCGATCGGCCACGGCGCGCTGGATGTCGTAGATGGAGATGTAATCGCCGAACACGGCGCGGGTGTTGGCGTCGGTCTGCTCGATCGGCGTGCCTGTGAAGCCGATAAAGGAGGCGTTGGGCAGGGCATCGCGCAGGTTGCTGGCGAAGCCGTAGGTCATCGCGCCGGTCTTCTCATTCACCTTGCCGCCGAAGCCATACTGGCTGCGGTGCGCTTCATCGGCGATCACCACGATGTTGCGGCGGGCGCTGAGCTCGGGCATCGGCGCACCCTTTTCGGGCATGAACTTCTGGATGGTGGTGAACACCACGCCGCCACTGGCGCGGTTGAGCAGCTCGCGCAACTGCTCACGATTGGCGGCCTGCAGCGGCGTTTGCCCGAGGATGTCGGCGCAGCGCTGGAACTGCCCGAAGAGCTGATCATCGAGGTCGTTGCGATCGGTGAGCACCACCAGGGTGGGATTGGCCATCGCTGGATAGCGCACGATGCGGGCGGCATAGAAGAGCATCGAAAAGCTCTTGCCGCTGCCCTGGGTGTGCCACACCACGCCGGCGCGACGGTCGCCCGGCCTGCCGCCCAAGCTGCGGGCGGCGGGCCCCATGCCGCTGGCGCGCACGGTTTCCTGCACGGCCGCATTCACGGCGTGGAATTGGTGGTAGCCGGCAATGATCTTGTGGAGGGCTCCCGAATCAGGGTCTTCCTCAAAGACGATGAAATGCTGCAGCAGATCGAGGAACCGCTGCGGCTCGAACACACCACGGATCAGCGTTTCCAGCTCCAGGGCTGTGGCGGGGGCGTCGGTTTCGCCATCAATGCTGCGCCACAGCTTGAACCACTCCTGGTTGGCGGTGATCGAGCCGATGCGGGCCTGCAGCCCATCGCTCACCACCAGGGCGGCGTTGTACTGAAGCAGCGAAGGAATCTCAGCTTTGTAGGTCTGCAGCTGGGCGTAGGCGCTCCAGATGGTGGCGCCTTCAACGGCGGCGTTCTTGAGCTCAATCAGGCCCAGGGGCAGGCCGTTGAGGAACACGACCAGGTCGGGCCGGCGGTTGTGTTGGCCGTCGCTGACGCTGAACTGGTTCACCACCAGCCAGTCGTTGGCACTGGCGTCGGCGAAGTCGACCAGCCGTACATGGTCGCCGGCGATGCTGCCATCGGGGCGGGGATACTCCACCGGTACGCCCTCACGCAGCAGGCGGTGGAAGGCGCTGTTGGTCTGTACCAGCGACGGGGTGGCCAGGCGCAACAGCTTGCGCAGGGCTTCCTCACGGGCGTCATCGGGGATGGCTGGGTTGAGCCGGCGAGTAGCTTCGCGCAGCCGGCCCACCAGCACCACATCGCCGAACGACTGCCGCTCCGCCGCCGGTTCGCCGGGGGCGAGATCAGGGCCATGGCGCACCACATAGCCCAGCTCCTGGAACCAGCCAAGGGCCGCCTCTTCGATGAGGGCTTCGGTGAGGGTCATGGCTTCGGCGGTTTGGGCTTCTTCGGCGTCGGTAAGTTCTTCAAGTCTTTGGCAGCCTTCTCAAACTCCACATCGATAGGCTGAGGTTGCGCATCGAGCAGCGCCCGATAGCGGCCATATTCCAACTCAGCTTTCCTCCTGGCAGACTCAGCAGAAACGCTTCCTGCATTGTCCAGTACATCACGTCCGGAGATGGCCAGAAACTCATCCAGCTTCTTGATCCAGTCTCGCATCGTCATCGGCCTGCGCTCCAACGCCTGGAGCTCCGCATATTCGATGTAGAGGCTAACGATACGGTTCAAGACCTGAAGTTCATCTGCGGAGAGGTAGTTCTTGGCGACAGATATGTCACCTTTGCGCACGATGCCGCTGGGTCGTGTGGTCTGCAAGCCCATGAATGGCTTTGTCGCGTCCACCCGCTCGGCGATGACCTCAGCGGCTGTATGGCCATGGGCCGCCCAATGCATCTTGTTCTGCACAGTGGCGAAGAACTGCTGGGTGGTTTCCGCATCCGGCGTGTAGTCCACACTCGTTGCGTAGATATCCAGTACCTTCTGATAGAAGCGACGTTCCGACGAGCGGATGTCGCGGATGCGATCGAGAAGCTCGTCAAAATAGTCTCTCTGACCCTTTCCTGGGGGATTCTTCAGCCGCTCGTCGTCAATGGTGAAGCCTTTCACCAGATACTCGTTTAAGCAGCCAATGGCCCACTGGCGGAACTGAGTGCCTCGATGGCTGCGCACGCGGAAACCGACCGCCAAAACCGCTTCAAGCCGATAATGGCGAAGCTTGCGCGAGACTTCGCGCCCACCCTCCAAACGAACCTGTAAGTAGTTCTTACAAGTTGCCGATTCGACCAGCTCACCCTCAGAAAAGATGCTTTTCAAATGCAGGGTCACGTTCTGGGGAGTTGTTTCAAACAGCTCGGCCATCTGTGCCTGGGTCAGCCACAGGGTTTCATCTTCTAATCGACATTGGATGCGTGTGCGGCCATCTTCTGTCTGGTAGAGGATGAGTTCGGAATCGGGCAAGACTTCGTCGCTCATGAGTTCAGCCAGCTTCCGGAGTGAACTGTTGCAGATTCTGCAACGGTTGTTTGTGGCACCATGCAAGTGGCCTGCTCAATCGCCCGCATACAGCACCCGGCCTTGTGTGCGAGCCGCGAACTCCACAGTGCCTGGCACCTGGGCGCGGGAGTCGTAGAGGGCCTGGCTCGTCACGATCAGGTCGATCGGCATCAACAGCCCGCGCAGGACACGGCGCAGGCGCAGCATTTCCTGGTAGCGGTCGGCCACCTGGGCTTCCACCACCAGAAGGTCAAGGACGTTGGCAACGCTGAGATCCCCTGCGGCAGCGGAACCAAAGGCGATCAGGCGCGTGGGTGCGGCTGCGGCAACCAACCGGCGCACGGCCTCCGCGATCTTCTCGGGGGTCACCGCCCAAGGCTTGCCGGTGAGGTCCTTGCTCAGCATCGTCCCGGCAACTCGTTTGCTTGCCAGCCAGAGGCTAAGCGGTTCCTGAACGACTGTCAGACCTGCTGTCAGTCCCACCGACCCGTTGCACCTGGCGCTGCTGATGAAGGTCATCCTTCCGACCTTGCGGTGAGCTCCCGCAGGACAGATGACCCATGGCCGTCGCTGGCACGGGGCAGTCCCGGGAGATTCGAGTTGCTGGCGGCTTCACGCATCGCCATCAGCTCACCGTGGTGCGCTCCTGCAACGTGCCGCTCACGTACTTGTGCAGCACGCTGCTGATCAGCGTTTGATAAGGAATGCCTTCCTGCATGGCACGGGTGCGGAGGGCCTGGAGGTCACCGCTGGAAAGACGGATGTTGATCCGCTGGTCTTTCTGGCCCGTTGTCTTCGCTGCTTCCTGGAGCTGACTGAGAAGAGCCGGCGTGGCCACACTGCGCAGTTCACCGGCCTCGAATTCAGTGAGAAGCTGCTGCTCTGCAGGCTCCAGTTCAGGCGGGGAGGGGATGATCGTTCTCGCTAACAGATGCTCTTCGGTTTCGATCATCGGCACCAGGTGGACGTAGCCATGGAGCCGCACCACGAGGATGCGCTGCCCTGGATAGCGCTGCTGGTTGGGGTGCTCCAACACGTCGAGCAGATCGCCCGCCTCAATCGCCACCACCACTGCTTCGAAGCACAGCTGCCGCTCGGCCAGGAGTTGAGCATTTTTCTCAGGGCTCCACGCGAAGGGCTTCATCAGGCAAGCCTAGGGAGGCTGTGTGCCTGATGTCATCAGCCTAGGCGGGCCAAGGATCTTGGTGGCCGTACAATTGCCGGACACCGAGGCAGGCCTTTGGACCCCGCCAGCACCCGTTCCCGCAATCGACGCATCGAAGTACGGGCCACAGCCGAGGATCGCCAACTGATTGATCGGGCTGTCACCGCTTCCGGCACCGATCTCACCCGGTTCGTGATCACCCATCTCCGCCTGGCCGCCCAGCAGGTGCTGGCCGACCGCGACGGATTCCGCCTCGACCCCGAGGCGCTCGACGCCTGGGAGCACGCCAACCAACGGCCGGCCCGTTCGCTGAAGGGTCTGCGTGCGCTGATGGATCGGCCCTCACCGTTTCAGGAGTGAGCGCCGGCTACAAGTCGCCCCGGCTGCTGGCCTCCGCCGATCGCCTCGACGGTTTCGAATGCCGGTCCGAGGAGCAGACGATCTGGTTGCGAAAGCATGCCCGCCAGGCCCATGCCCCTGGCGGCACCAGCAGGGTGTTCGTGGTCACCGAAGCGGGCAGCATTGATGTGGTGGCCTACTACGCCTGGTGCATGGCCAGCATCACTCCGGCGCAGGCTCCGCTGCGGCTTCAAAAGGGCGCCGGCCGCTATCCCCAGCCCGTTGCCCTGCTGGCTCGCCTGGGGGTTGACCTTCACCATGAAGGTCGGGGCCTCGGTGCCGCTCTGCTGGCGGATGTGATCGGCCGCACGGCACAGATCGGCTCAGAAGTTGGTTGCCGGGGATTGCTCGTCCATGCCGAGAGCACATCGGCGCGAGCATTCTATCTGCATCTCATCCCGGAATTCGAGCCCTCCCCCACCGACCCATTGCACCTGGTGCTGCTGATGAAGGACATCCTGCGGACGATGGGGTGAGCTCCAAAAGACAGATGACCCTGCTCGTGGCTGAACGAGGCAGGCATGCCCATGGGAGCGTCCCACACCTATCCTTACCAGGTAATACCCAGCCCAGGAGCGAGTGTCGATGGACTCTGCCGATGCCGCCACCAGCTCGATCACCAGCAAGGGGCAGGTCACCATCCCCAAGGCGTTGCGTCAGCAGTTCGGGCTGGCCAGGGGCAGCCGCGTGCGTTTCGCGTTAGTGGGGGATCACATCGAGCTGCGCCCCTGGAAGCCGGAGCAGCCACTGCCTGAGAGCGGGTTCGGATTGCTGAAGACCAGCCGGCCAGCCGTGCCGGCTGACTTTGACCCCGCGAGCCTGCTGCGCCCGTGATTGGCGTGGACACCAATGTGCTGGCCCGCTACTTCGTAGCGGAGGACGATGCCGGTGCGGCCACGGAACGCCAGCACCGGGCTGCCCGCGATCTGATCGAATCCGGCCAGCCGCTGTTCCTGGCCAAAACCGTGGCCCTGGAACTGGAGTGGGTGCTGCGTGGCTACTACGGCTTCCCGGTGGAGAAGGTGCTGCAGGTGTTCGACCACTTGCTGGCCCATCCCGGCCTCACGGCAGAAGACCGGCCAGCCCTGGAGCAGGCCGTGGCCGGGGTGGGCAATGGGCTCGACTTCGCCGATGCCCTGCACCATGCCAGCTGCCGCAGCTGCGAGGCGATGGCGTCGTTTGATGATCGCGGTTTCGTTCGGCGCAGTCGCCAGCTCAATCTCGCGCCACGTCTGTTTGTACCGGCACGTTCCTGAGCGGGAATTAGGGCCTGTATGTCTCAACCAACTCGGAGACCGCCGCCGCTCGCTCCTGGTGCTCCTTGAGGGTGATCCACGCGGCATCCTTCCACTCAAGCCGGCCGTTGGCACTGCGGGCGAGCAATAGAGCCGCCGCCTGGGACGGCGACTTGAACTCGTAGTCCTGGAGCAGTGCCACCTGGTTGTCCTGCCTGGCGTGGACGCCTTGCCGGATGAGTTGCTACCGCGTGCGCATCAGTGCGTTGGGGGCGCTGGCGGTGAAGTCCCGGCGCCCCCTGGCCCCCTTGAGGACGGTGAACCCAGGCCGATCAGCAGGGTCTCCAGGCGCTGGGCGTGGGCCTTGTTCAGGTGGCCGTCCTTGAAGGTGAAGGCGTAGGCGGTAGTCCATAACTCCTTGGCCTGGTGCTGCTCCAGGCGCCACGCGAGGGGGTCCGCCTCCCCGATGTAGGCGATGTCGACGCCGCCGTCCTCAGGGCCGCCGTCAACATGTACACCTGTACACGCCAGGACGACCGGCCTCAGGCCTCTGGGTGAACTCCTTGAGCTGGGAGCGAGGGATCACGTAGCCGATGCCGCTCCAGTTCGTCCTCTCCACGATTCGCATCCCTTCCGGCAGGCCAGAGGGCACGAACAAGCGCAAGGCGAAAGGGCGGGTGGTGGTCATGGGTTGGACACCTTGACGGCGGTGTACGCCTGCCGTTCATGGTTGGGCGTTTTCGGGAACGCAAGGCTCAGTTCCCGCTGGCGGACGAGCACCTTGAGGTACTGATCCCGGAGGGTGTCGGGCTTCCGATTCACCAGTTCTGCCAGTCAGCGGAGGGTGATGAACCGTCCTTCGCAAAGGTCCAGGACGACATCGATCAGCACCTGGCGATCCACCTTTCTCTTGGTTCGGGGCTCTAATGCCATTGCTTCCAAACGGGAGCGCAAAGCCTCTGAGAGCGGCGCCAGATCATCCACCATAGGAAATGGCAGCTGGCCTGACACCAAGCAATCCTCAAGGTCGCGCTGCTCGGTCAAATTCGAGGAGCTGGCACTCAAATTCGGGGAGCTGGAGCCCAAATTCGGGGAGCTCGGCACCGAAATTCGGGGAATAGGGCCAAAAACGTCGTCTGGGGTGGGGATGGCTTCCTGTACTGCCAAATGTGGGCCGGGGATAACAATGGAGGAATTGTTTAGTGTGCAGGCAATTGAGCAGCGGCACCAAACTCTGCCAAGGCCTCTGCCTCATCAAGGATATTCACGACCCGCGACATGGAGCCAAGTAAACGGATCGATTTGTCCACTTCGGCTTGCGAAAGCTGCTCAGGCGTCGCATTCACCAACAACACTGTGTGATCGGAAGTAATAAGTTTGGCATTCAATATGCTCTCAAGCATCCAAGCCGTTGAGTCCCTATTCTTCTGGATCTGAGACTTTCGTTTGGGAATCGGAAAGCGTTGATAAGCTCGTTCAAGCGTACCGTTGGCAATGGCGTGGCTGAAGAAAAACTCCTCATCAACGCCACGGACGGTGCACCTCACAGGATACCTATCGTAGAAGTTGCGATGATCCTTGAGTTGAGTTAGAGTCATCAGTGAATCACACAATTCGTCGAACCCAATATCGCGTGGTTCCTCAGCGGTGTTCGCCTCGATAAGTTGCGCGAAAAGCTGATCCGCCACCGCCGGTAGCTCCTCCTCGCTGATGTCATCAAGCACAGAACCTGAATCCACCACGACGAAATTGCCGCGCGCCGTCTGTTGCAACACCTCAATAAAGCCCGGAGAACTTGACGACACCACGTCACCGCCGCCCAAAGGTCGCATGCTCGTTCCCACGACTGCATCCCGCCAATAGCGAATCCATTGCCGATAGGCACTGGCGGAAGTCACGAAGCTGGGAATGGAGCGACCATCCACTTCTCCCGGGCGATCAGAGTACTCTGCAAGAAAACGCGCCTCAATGCCGAGTAGCGACCAGACGATGACGCCGATGTTGCGCGGCTCGAACCGGTGCAAGTCGGGGATGTATTTTGCAAGCAGGTACTTGGTCGTGTTCATAATGGCAGCCTCCAAGCCTGGATGGCCGAAAACTCGGCCTGGTTGTTGCTGATGATATCTTTCATATTATCTCGCCTTGCCTTCAAAAAGTCAATCGCAGCGGCGACTTCTTGTGCCGTTAGTCCGTAAGGCTTGGCGTCTTCGCAGACTTCTTCGATATAGAAATCCGGCGTTGCCCTGATTCTCCTGAGCCAGTAATCAAAGTAATAGTCATCGTTCACGGCATCGAGCAAGCAATGCCGGTGTTGACCAGAGTCCACTGGATTATTCGTCGTCCAGGAAATTCCTAGCCGGTCGCGCAGCGTCGTCAAGCGTGTCTCGCCCTGTCCTGCGGCGTAGCCTAAGTGTGCTTTCTCACCAGGTCATTCAGCGATCAGCAGCCGCTGGAGGCATTGCTGAGGCGTGAGGCCACCGAGAGCCATGTGGCACCTGCTGCCGTTATAGATCCCCAGATAGCGGGGTAGCCAGCGGTTGCGTTCATCCGATGTTTGGTAGGCGATCACGTAAGCCCATTCCGCCAGGATGGTTTTGATGAACCGTTCGGCCTTCCCGTTGGTCTGCGGCGTGTAGGGCTTGGTGCGGATGGGCTTGAGATCCAAGGCGCGACAGGCTTTTCGCCAGTCTCCAGAGCGGTAGGAGGGGCCGTTGTCTGAGAGGATCCGCCGACAGGTGATCCCCTGCTCAGAGAACCAGCCGACGGCACGGGCCAGGAATCCAACGGTCGTCTCCTTCTGCTCATCAGCCAGCACTTCGACGTAGGCCAGGCGGGTGGCGTCGTCGATCGCGACATGTACCTTCTCGTAGCCGGCACCTCGGGAGGAGCCTTGACGACGGTCGCCGGTGATGCGGTGGCCGACCCGCTCAAACCTGGCCAGCTGTTTGATGTCGACATGGATCATGTCCCCGGGGCGCTCCCACTGGTAGCGACGAACAAGACGTTTGGGGTCAAGGTTCTTCAGGCGTCCCAGGCCCAGGCCCTTCATGAGCCGACCAACGGTGGAGAGGGGCGCACAGAGAGCCCTGGCGATGCGGCGGAGCGTGCAGCGCTGGTGCCGCAGGTCTACAGCCTGCTGGAGTTGCTGCGGATCGAGCGTCCGCCGCTGGCTGCGGCGAACACTCCGTCGATCCGCCAGTGCCGCTACGCCGCCTGCTCGAAACCTGGAGAGCCACTTGTAGGCCGTACGCAGGCTGATCCCGGCTTGTGCTGCAAGGGCTTTGAGTGGCACGCCTTCATCGAGATGCCGGCGGATGAGCCGTTCCCGACTGATGGGTGTCAGTCGGGCCAGAGGGTGGCTATGCATGGTGTGTGAGGTCTTGGGACGGTGGTGACACTCCGACCCTGGCGACCTCACACCCCCTTGTCAGCTGAACAACGTGGTGGGACTACACATCTAGATGGCTCGATCCAAACGAACATGGCCTGCGTTGGTGCAGCGCCCAGGTTCACCCTCGGCGGCGGTGATGCTGCCGTTGAGACGATCGATGCTGAACAGAAGTACACCGCTTCCGGGCTGCAGGATTTGAATCTTCCAGCTGGCAACTTGAGCGAGCACCGATCGACGCTGCCCGCTGGTCGGCCAGAACGACAAACCTCTACCCGAGCCTTCGCTGAGGCTGAAGTCAACGAGGGTTCCTAGGCCCCCGACGGAGGCGGGCGGTAACGAGCAGATCATGTCGATGGGGGCCGCCAGGGCCGGTAGGCCAAGGAGAAGCGGCATCCATATCAGCAGAAGGGCCTTGAGCTCCGGCCGGAAGCGGGCGCTCATAAACCGGGGCTCGACGGTGGCGAGGTTGGCGGGTGCCATGGGCCTAGGGGGCAATTGTGGTGAGGGATGACGATGCCACCTGCCCAAACCGGTGATGAGGGAGAGGTGAGAACGACTTTCACCTGATGATGAGGTGAAACAACAGTAAAGACTGTCAGGCGACAGCGAAAAAGGACCTCGTCCTGCTGTTCTCGATCGGGCATAGAGGCAGGTGGAGGGACGGATGAAGTGCTGTCTTACTTCACCTTCTGCCTCCAAGGTGTGTTTCCTTGCGCCCAATGGCGCCAGCTCCACCACGCTTGGCAGCATCGGGCTCACGATCGGCGAGAATACAGCCGTACTATTCTCTTCTTCATGGACGGCTGGCTCCAGCAGCCCAATGGCCGCAATGTCCTCCGCTTCCACCGTGATCCTGCTGCTCGCTACAAGGCCTACGTGTTCATCGATCGAGGGGAGCCGATTCCCGGTCAGCCAGCCCTGCTGAAGCGGCGAGAGAGGCTCTCCCGGAAGTGGGCGGTCGAGCAGTGGCAGAAGTTACTGAAGGCGGGCTGGAGAAGGGTGGAGCCACAGTGGTAGTTCAGATCACCCCAACTGGGCTGATGGCATCCGGCACCGCAAGCAACAGATCCAGCACCTGTCGCACTGCAGGCTCACGGTCAGGGTTGTGCACCGCCGTGAAGACCCCGGCCGTAATGCGGGCCTCGATCTCTTGAAGGCTGACCGTGCTGTCCATCAAGAGCTGGATGGAGATATCAGAGGTGGTGAGAGGCATCGGTCAGGGGTAGCTGGTGACAGTGTTCCCACTTTTCTTGGGTTGGACCCTGAGATGAGCGTGGTGGCCCTGACTCAATGAACCCACCCAGAAGGAGACCAGAACCTAGGGGTTTCCCTCAGCCATAATTCGTAGTGCTAAGGGGCGCGCTGCAGTATTGGCAACACTCCTAGGTACAGCCGATCTCGCCCCAGAGGTAGAACGATCTTCCTTGTGATGGGTAAACGCAACGGTCTTGAACTAGATTAGAATCGTGGCCTACTGACCACCCAACTCCCAATTCCCACACGTAAAAGACGACGCTCCCAATGCTGGAGCAGAAGGGAATGAGTTGCTCTACATACTTCCTGGCGAGCTGTGGGCTACTGGTGAGGGCTTGATTGGCGTTGTGTGCCTTCTGAGTAGCCTGCTGCCTTCGTGACCACTGCGTATTCAGGTTGAAGACTATTCGCTTCTGCCTCACTGAAATGGGCGAGGAGGCAGCGGGACTTTCCGATAGTGGTGAATATATTTGCACATTCTGTAAATCTCCGCCTAGGAGTTTGTTGCCGATAAAGCAGGGGCCCGCCGGTCACGGCAAACTCGGCCCTGAGTCGAAGCGATGAGGCCCCCTTCTTTCGTTTCTAGGGTCTTTCGATTTGTGTTTGAGCCAATCCTGAGTGCCATCGCCAGGGTTTGGCCATGCCCCTCATCCCGTTGCCGCCACCAGCGCCTGTTGCTGTGATCGCCTGAACCTGAACAACTTCAACAGGTTGTGGGTGGCGGCGATCAGGTGCCATTCGCCGCTCACCTTCTCAATGCCCTTCAACAGAAAGCGGCGTAGACCGCGGGCTTCCTTGATCTGCCCGTTCACCGGCTCCACGATCGCCTTGCGCTGGGCGTAGATCTTGGCGCCCTTCTTGCTTCTGATCTTGCGGGCCATGCGGGCTTTGGCATCGGCGTTCCTGGGCAGCGGTCCGCATTTCGGCGGGGGCGGCTGGCCGTGGGGCAGCCGGCCGGTGGCGATGTAGGCATCAATGCCCTGATCAGCGCATGCGTTGGCGTTGTTATCGCTCCAGTAGCCCGCATCCATCGTCATCACCGTGGGCAGGGCACCGGCGCTGGCGGCGATGCGTACCAGCATGGGTTCCAGATGCTCGACATCCGGCGGCTGGTTGCTCACCCCGACCGCCACGATCACCTGGTAGTCGCTGTCCACCGCCAACTGGCAGTTGTAGCCCTGGATGTAGTGGCTATCTGACTTCATGAGATGGCTGTCGGCGTCGGTGAAGTTCCGCTGGGTTTTGTTCTGCGGTGTGCCATCGGCCCTTCTCGCCAGACCACGGCGTGGCATCGCCTCAGGCGCCAAGGGCTCCAGATCCGGCGGTTCCACATCGGCGATCTCGGCAGCCTCGATTGCCTTCTCACGGGCCGCCCTGGCCTTGGCTGCTGCTGCCTCGGCTTTCTTGTCAAGATCGGCCTTCTCGGCTGCCGGTGCATCCGATTCCCGGGCGGCAGTGGCTTGGGCCTTGGCCTCTTCTGCTTCCTCGTGCCGCTGACGTGCTGCTGCTGCGGCGGTCTCCGCTTCCATCTCCTTGCGGGCCTGGCGGATCCTGGCCAGGCGGTCCTGACGCCGCCTCAGTTCATCGAGGAGCTCACTGCCCAGCTTCCCCTTGCCGTAGCGGCGATCCTCCTGGGCATCAAGGATCTCGGCCTTGCGCATCAAGGCATTGATCTCTTTCTCCAGCTGCTTCTCCGCCCTGAGCATGCGCTCGTGGCTCATGGCTTTGTGCATGGAGGCATTGGCCTGCACCTTGGTGCCGTCCAACGCCACATGGCCCAGGCTCACAACCCCGGCCTTCTGGCACAGGCGCAGGATCTGAACAAATAGACCCCTGAGGGAATCGAGGTTGCGGCGACGGAACTCACTGATCCGTGTGTGGTCCGGCTGCTGGTTGCCCGTCAACACCCGAAAGGCCAGATCCTCGTAGCAGGCGCGCTCGATCTTGCGGGAGGAGACGATGCCCACGCAGTAGGCGTAGAGCAGCAGCATGGTCATCATGCGCGGATCAAAACCCTTCTCACCGCGTGGATCCTTGGCCTGAGCGGGGATCAGGATGGAGGAGAGATCCAGCTCAACCACCAAATCCAGCAGGAAATCCACCTGGTGATCAACCGAGAGCCAGTCACGGGGTTGTGGCGGCAGCAGGGTCGTCTGCTCCGGCTACCAGGGGCGGAAGGACTTTGGCTTCTGCATGCCCAATTCTCGTGGGCAGATCCATTGCTGCCACTGGGATCTGGGCAGATTCGTGGGCGTCTGTGGAGAGCTCGGCCGCTGATCCATGCGCGACAGGCTCCGAGTTATGGGGAACGGGCCAAGCCGGAGCGCTCAGGCTCATCGGGTCCACCGGAATGGTGGGGTAGGGCGATGCCCTCGACAAAGGGGAGCGGAGTGGATCGCGTACCGATTGCCAGCGCTTGGGGAATCCGGGCGGTGGAATCACAAGAGCGATTAGAGAGGCGGCTGGAGGCGGGTCTTCCCATCGTCCGCCCCGCGGCAAGGACGGTGCAAGTCGGCCTGACGGCCGACCCTTGCCATGCGGTGCGGCGGTAGGGGCGTCCCGCCTGCGCGCCAACTGGCGTCTGCTGCCATGCCCCGTCCCATCAACAGCGGCACCGATCCCGTGCTGCTCCTGCTCAGCTGCCGCGAGGCCATCCTCGCCGTTCTCTTAGCGGCCGAGGCCACAAGGGCCCATGGAGCTCCCTTTTCAGCCACTGAACGGCACTTCCTGCGGCAGGTGGCGCTGCCGGTGATCGAGCAATTCCTCAGCCGCATCCAGCAGATCCGCAGCGAGCAGGAACAGCAGCAGTGGGAGCGCTTTGCGGCAGCCCCGCGTGAGGAGGCCGGGCCCTCCAGCGGCAGCTGAGCCGGCGCCCGCTGCCCATTGGGCCTACGGGTTGTAAATCAGCGATTGACAGCGGGTGCTGGCAGCCGCTCAAGCAGCAGCTCCAACTTGCGGTCCTGTTCCTGCAGCACTCCCAGGAAATGTGCAGCGGACACGCCCAGCACGGCAAGCCAGGCCAGGGAGGTCAACAGAACAGCCCGCAGAACTCCAGAGGCAGCCACTGCAGCAGGAGCAGGAGCAACAACCGTTTGGCTTGCCTTCTCTGCAGACTTGTCCTCCACTTGCAGATTGAGGACGAGCTTCAGCACCGCTTCCGGCGTCACCGGGACGATGGCGGAACCCGGTGTTGGTGATCGCGTGGTCTCCAGCAGTTCCTGCCGGCAGCGATGCAGTCCGCCGCCTGCCCAAAACAGCCCCCAGGCTTTGGTGTTGCGTTGCAGCACCACCCAACGCTTTGGTCTGGCGTCGTTACGCGCCAGCTGGCAGGCTTTGACCAGCGACCAGCTCCGGCCAGCCGCCACCGAGGGATCGGCCTCCAGCAGCAACCTGCCGTGGGGATCACAGGTGAAACCGGTCACCACTTTCAGCGCAAAGACGTCGACGATCTGGCATTGGACAGATCGCTGAGCCTCGCTCCACTCCGGTGCCACGAACAACAAGGCGCCACCGTGCCGTCGCAGGCAGTTTCTGACGAGCTGGTTTTCCTGCACCGTGACCCTGCACCAGTGGCAATCACGCTAGGGAAAGTTGTTCGTCGCACCAACCGCAGTGGAGGCCTTGACGTCAGCCGTAACAGAGCTGCACGCTCGCCTCATTCTTCGTCGTCGACCGCACCAGCAGGAATCAGCCGGATCTGCTTCTTACCCAGCTTGATCTCGAATTCATCGCCAGGCTTGAGGTCAAGTAGGGCTGTGTAGGCCTTGCCCACCAGCAAATTTCCGTTGAACTGGATTTTGGCGGTGTAGCTCAAACTGCGCCCACCACTGCCGCGTCCTTTGCTAGTGCCATCACCAAAGCTGAGGCCTTTGGCCTCCAGCAGGGCCTCGTAGAAGGCCGTGAAGTTCAGGCGCTCACTGCCATCTTTCTTGGTGCTCACGTAACCGGCAGCTCGCACCAGATCAGATTTGGAGCCATCTCCAAGTTCTTTGACTTTGGCGAGCAGATCAGATCCAACAAGGGCCATCGATGTAGAGCAAGAATGGAACCAACATAGCAAGATGGAAGAGGGTTTTGGCGTAAAAGGTGCGGCCAACCGTCATCTCAAGGGCGCAGACTTTCGCAGGCTTCCCCATCGCCGTTGCCATCGAGATAGCTGTGACCCTGGCGCAGCAGTTCCTGGGCCAGGGCATAGGAGCCGATCTCGCTGCAGCGATAGCGGCGGCCGCCAGGAACGGATCTGGAATCAGCAGCAGATCCCGATGATCTTCTACTGCGTCGGAAGTCCCAGGGCCTGGTGATTCCGCCAGGCACCTTCCACACCCCATAGCGGCGCCGGTTGGCTCTGAATTCGGCATCGAGATAGGCCTTCTCGTCGCAATGGCCCAGGAACTTCCGATACGCAAAGGCCATCCCGTCTTCCACCATCGCCAAGTTCAAGTTGACCTCCCCGATCACTTCGGCCACGGTGCGGCCATAGCGATCCACGGTCTGAGAAAGGAGGTTCACCTTGCTGCCGATCTTCAACCGGCTCTGCAGATAGCTGCGGGCCTGTTCGCCATAGGGAGCCTGGGCCATCTCGGGCGCATCAATGCAGGCCAGCCGCACCGTGATCCGCTGCTGACCCTGTTGAACGCGGATGGTGTCGCCATCACCGATCGAGAGCAGCGTGGCGGAAGCCTGTTGGTTGGCCTGCGCGGTGTCGGCGGAGAAAACGTTGCCCCACCCAGCGATGAACGCAGCGGCACCGATCAGCAGCCACCTGATCAAAGGGCGAGCACAGGTTCGATCTGCTCCAGCAGCGCTGGCAATTGCTCGCTCAACGTGATCCACACCTCTTCGAGGTCCACTCGGTCATAGGCATGGATGAGTACGTCCCGCATCCCGGCCATCTCCCGCCAGGGGTATCACGGTCCCTTGGCTCGATCACAGGGGAATGGCGTCCCGCTCAGCAAAAGCCAGGACGGCTGGCTTGAGATTGCGGCGGCGAATCAAATCCACGCGGCAGTGCAACGTGTCTTCCAAAGCCAGCTTCAGGGCGATGCGCTCCAGCAGACCCGTGCGCGGGGGCAGATCCACCAGGAGATCCAGGTCACTGTCGGCTCCTGCCTGATCACGGGCCACCGAGCCAAACGCCGCCACATTGCTGGCGCCGTGTGCCGTCGCAATCTCCCTGATCCTTGGAGCCTGAGCCAGCAGGTCGTCGAGGCGCATGGCAACTCAGAAGCCGTGGTCAGCCTAAGAGAGACAGCTCAGCTCGGCACGTCTACGCATGGCCTTGTCAGGGCCTAACTCAGTTCCAATGAGAAGGGCGCCCCGTGTCGAGCGCCCTACTGCTGCGCAGAAGCCAAGGGCTAGGGCCGGTTGCAGGGCTTGGTGAAGTTCTCTGACCTCGATGGCTGATGAAAAGCCGTTGCCGTTCTCGGAAGCGAGCTGATCCAGCCGCCGTGACCCATCGAAAGGCAGCCGGATCTGCCGCTCCCGATCGATCGGTGTCAGCCGGAAAGGCTGGTTGACACGGACGGCCAAGCCGCAGCGGCCTCGATGATCGCCGTGGTGGAGGCCTCCACGGCTCTAGCCACCTCCCGAAGGGAGGGATCGGCCGAGAGGCTGGCGAGCATCGCCTCGGGGCGGATCATGCCGATGCGGGTCTGGCCGGCTTCGGTGTAGATGGAGATCCTGCAGGGCAGAGCCATGTTGAGCGCCATCGTGGTGCTGAGCACCGCGGCGGCCTGCTGGGGGTTGCACACCTCGAAGATGCGGCACTGTTCCGGGAACGGCAGGCCTTTGCTGCGCAGGGTGTTGCCCAGATCATGCACGGCCAGCACGCCGAAGCCCTGATCCAACACCGCCTCCTGGAGGGCGGCACTGGCCTCCTCGAAGGATTTCGGCGTGTCGAGGATGAAGAACTGATCCATCGGTGGCGTCAAGGCTTGCCGTACCAGCTGCGATACCACTGGGACATTTGCTGGATTTCATCGCTCTGCACCCGCAGCATGGCCTGCTGCAACTGACGTAGCTCCGGGTGCTGGCTGTTGGTCTGAGCCATTGACGCCATCATCACGCCCATTTGATGGTGGGGAATCATCTGTTCGATGAAGGCGCGATCGAAGTCAGGGGCGGTGCTCAGGGCGGTCAGGTTCGTACCCATGTTGCCCATGAATCCACCTCCCATTCCCATTCCCATAGGCCCCATCCCGCCCTGCCAGCCCCAGCTCGAGCCAGGCCCCCAGGGCGACACCCCCTGGCCGTACCACTCCTGGTACCAGGCGCGCATCTGGGCGTTCTCCTTGGTCTGACTGGCCTTGATGCTCTTGGCGAGGGCCTTGATCTCAGGCCTGCGTGACTTCGTGAGAGCGAGATCAGCCATGGCGATCGCCCCGTCGTGGTGCGGGATCATCATCACGATGAACTGCTGATCTGAGTAGCCCATCCCCATCTGGCCAGGTTCCCCCATGCCTCTGCCAGAACCAGGCATCCATGAACTACCCCTGCTCTGAGACCACGACGGGCAACCCGTCAGCAGGGTCAAGGAGAAGGCCCCTGCAGTGGCAAAGGCCAGGAGGGCCGGTCTCCAGGCTCTGGTCTGTTTGGAATCGTTTGCCATCTGAGCTGCACCTTCGTCTTGAACCTCTGCTTTCAAGCTCGCCACGCACAGGGACGGTGACGCTGATCAGGTGAGAAGGTTCACTCTTGTGCTTCAGCCAGCGATGGGGAGCTTCACAGAGAAGACACTTCCGGAACCAACGCTTGAGGCCACAGAGATCTGTCCGTGATGGCGGCGCACAATGGCCGCCACGATCGAGAGTCCAAGGCCGGTGCCGCCCTGACGACGGGAGCGACCTGGATCACTGCGAAAGAAACGATCGAAGATGCGTCGTTGATCCGCCGGGGTGATGCCAATACCGCTGTCCTGTACTTGCAGCAGCCCATGGCTTCCCTCTCGCCTCACTCTCAGAACCACTTCTCCACCCGTAGGCGTGTACTGAATTGCGTTGAGGAGCAAGTTGGATACGAGCCGATAGAGATCAGGCTCCACTCCCAGCACGTCAAAGTCGTCTGCACCACCCACCAGGTGCAGCTGCACGCCTGCCGCCGCCGCCGCCTCGCTGGTCTCCTCCACCAGGTCGCGCGCGATCTGCGCCAATGGACACGGCTGCGGCGCCGAAGCTGCCTCAGGTCCATCGAGCCGGGCGAGAAGCAGAAGGTCGCTGATCAAGCGGCTCAGCCGTTGCCCCTGCCCAGTGACCACGGCCAGCGTCTGATCCAGTCTCTGGTTAATGGCGATCGGGTCAGCTGACTGCTGCGACCTGTGGGCGTCCACCACGGCCAGCAGGTTGGTCAGAGGTGCGCGTAGTTCGTGGGCCGCATCGGCGGTGAACTGCTCCTGCTGCCGGTAGGCCGCCAGCAGCGGCCGCATCGCCAGGCCGGACAACCACCAGCTGGCCAGGGCTGCCACCAGCAGCGCCAACACCACGATCGTTTGGGCCGACCACCACAGCCGTTCCCGCTCCGCATCGAGCCCGCGCAAGCTGCGCCCGATCTGCAGATACCCCCAATCCAGTTCCTTCTGATCTGTGCCTGGCTGCCCTGGCGTGTCGGAGCGGTGCAGATGGATCGAATACTGCAGGAAGCGCTCCTTTGCTTGTTCCTCCACCACGGTCCAGGTGGGGCCAGGGCTTGGCCCCCTGGCTTTTGGTGATCCAGGGGAGTGAGCGATCAGAACGCCACGGGGATCAAGCAGACGCAGGTAGAAGCGCTCCGAATCAGTGATGCTCACGGCATGGCGCGGCAGCAGCGAAGCGGGTGCCAGACAGGGATCACCCACCAGGCAAAGACCGGGGAGAACCGAGGCGAGCTCGGGAGAGGGCCTGGCTTCTGCAGGCAGCAACGGCTTGAGGCTGTCATGCAAGGTGCCGGCCAGAGTTTCCACCTCGCTCTCGAGGGCCGACCAGTTGGCGCGCATCAACAGTCCAAACATCCCGTAACCCGCGCCATAGAGGATCACCCCGATCACCACCAGGTAGGCAGCCGCCAGCCGCAGACGACTGCGGGGAATGGGACCAAGCTTGAGCATGGGGCGCTTCCCTCGCTAGGGCTCCGGATCGAAGCGATAGCCCTTCGAGGGCACGGTGTCGATCGGAGAGGGCAGCCCGTGACTGGCGATCTTGCGCCGCAGCAGCCGCACCTGGGCAGCGACCACATTGCTGATCGGATCCTCATCGAGCGACCAGAGCTGGGCGCGCAAGCGTGATCCCGGGATGATTTCGCGGGGATGCTCCATGAAGTAGCCCATCAGCTGGAGTTCCTTGGCAGACAAAGCGATCGTCGTGGTTCCAAGCGCCTCCTCGACGCTGAGGCAGCCTTCAGCTGGATCGAGAACGTAAGAACCAGCGCGGAGCACAGGCTCGCGGTAACTGGGCTGGCGCCGATGCAGCGCCCTGATCCTTGCCAGTAGTTCCTCCATCGCAAACGGCTTGCTCAGGTAGTCGTCGGCGCCGGCATCGAGGCCCTGAACCCGGTGCTTGGTGTCGGCCAGGGCCGTGAGCATCAGCACCGGCAGATCGAGTCCGGCCCCACGCAGGCGCCGGCAGAGGTCAACTCCCGTCAGACCCGGCAGCATCCAATCAACGATCGCCAGGTTGTACGTGGCTAGATCGCTGCGGAGCAAACTCCATGCCCCCAGGCCCTCAGCAACGTGATCAACCACATGCCGCTCGGCACTGAGCACGGCCTGGATTGCAGCGGCCAGCTCGGCCTCGTCCTCGACCAACAGGATGCGCAGGGGCATGGGCCTGGGTCATGGGGCGGCGGGTGACGCTGATCCTAGTGAGAACAGGCGGTTTCACCTGTTTTTCATCCCACCTGCGGCATCCTCGGCGAGTCCTTGTCCTGCCTTTGCGGCAGCAGCAGCATGCACGCATTACTTCTGGCCGGCAGCCTCAGCCTTGGAACGCTGGCCCTCGGCAGCGTCAGCCCGGCCCTGGCCCATGTGGGGCATGGCGATGAGTTTCAGCAGACGGGGGACGTGCGCCAGGTGAAGGCGAGCACGGAGATCGATTCGCTGCTGGGAATCACCACCGCAGCAGCCACAGAGGCTGGTGGTGTTGTCACCATTCCCGTCGCCGCCGTGGTGGATGCGGATGGCAAGCCGCTGGTGTTCGTGAAGTACGGCTCCAGCTATGACCCGGTCTTCATTCAGACAGGTGCCAGTCAGGGCGATCAGATCGCAGTGACTGACGGCGTGACAGTTGGCGAGAAGGTGGTGAACCAGGGTGCACTCTCTCTCTACGCCGAGTCCAAGAAGAGCCAGAGCGCAGCAGCAGCCAGCGGAGAAGGAGCCACAACGGCAGCGGCAACCCCAGTGGCCGCCACCGCGGCAGAAGCGGCTGGTCTCAACCCCTTGGTGATTGGTGCCGGTGCCGCAGTGCTGGTGGTTGGCGGGGTGGTGGTGGCCTCGCGCCTGGGCAAAAAGAACTGACCCCCGAACCCCTCGTTCTCTCCCGCTCCTCAACTCGATTTCATGCTCAACCGCCTGCTCAACCAGACGCTGCGGACCTCGATCACCAGGAGATGGTTGGTTGTTGTTGCCGCCATCTTGATCACCCTCTGGGGCCTTTCCATCCTGAGCCGGATGCCCCTCGATGTCTTTCCCCAGTTCGCCCCACCACAGGTGGATGTGCAGACCACAGCCGATGGTCTCGCGCCCGAGGAAGTGGAGTCACGCATCACCGTGCCGATCGAATCGGCCGTCAATGGTCTGCCGGGTGTGAAAACGGTGCGCTCGTCTTCCAAGGTCGGACTCTCAATGGTGCAGGTGGTCTTTGATCAGAACGCCGATATCAACCGGGCTCGTCAATCGGTGGCGGAGCGCCTTGGGCAGATCTCCTCGGTACTTCCAGCCAACGCCGGCAAGCCGGAAATCTCTCCGCTGCTTTCCCCTCTCGGCACGATCCTGCAGTACGCCTTCACCGTCAGCGAGGACGGCTCCACCACGCCGATGGAGCTCCATCGCCTGGTAGTCAGGACCTTTCGCAACCAGATTCTGTCCATTCCAGGGGTGGCCCAGGTCAGCTTTTACGGCGGCGATGAGCCCCAGCAACAAGTGCTGATTGATCCAGAGGAGCTGCAGCGTCGCCAGATTTCGCTGCAGGCCGTTGCTGATGGTGTGGCTGGCGCCAGCGCCATCACCCCCGGCGGTTTCCTCGTCGGCGGAGGCCAGGAAAGGCTGATCCGACCGTTCGGCCAGGCCACCGATAGCAAGGATCTGTCGAGCGCGGTGGTTGTTGACCAGACAGGCAGAAGCGTGCCACTGACGGCTGTGGCCGAGGTACGGCGTGCCCCGGCTCTCAAGCGCGGAGACGGCAGCTTCAACGGCAAGCCGGCGTTAGTGCTGATGATCAACAAACAGCCCGACATCGACACTCCCAAGGTCACCCGTGAGGTGGAGGAGCGAATCGCCGCCCTCAGCCAGACCCTGCCGAGTGACATTCAGGTCAAGCGCACCTTCCGTCAGGCCAGCTTCATTGATACAGCGATCAATAACGTCAGTGGTTCGCTGATCGAAGGCATCGTGATCGTCTCGGTGGTGATGGTGCTGTTCCTGATGAACTGGCGTACCGCCGTCATCACCCTCAGTGCCATCCCCCTGTCTTTGTTGATCGGCTTGATGCTGATGCGTGCCTTCGGGCTGGAGATCAACACCATGACCCTCGGTGGGTTGGTGGTGGCGATCGGCTCGGTGGTCGACGACGCCATTGTCGACATGGAGAACTGCTACAGCGGCTTGCGCCGCAACCAGGCCGCCGGTCGGCCCAGCAATCCCCTGCAGGTGGTGTTTGACACGTCGGTGCAAGTGCGCCAGCCGGTGATTCTCTCCACCGTGATCATCGTGGTGGTCTTCGCGCCGATCTTCAGCCTGTCGGGGGTGGAAGGACGGATCTTCGCGCCGATGGGCCTGGCCTATCTGTTCTCGATCGTGGCCTCCACCCTGGTGGCGATCACGCTCACGCCTGCGCTCTGCGCGATTCTCCTGGCCAGGGCCCAGCTTCCAGCGGAGAACACCTGGATTGCGGACCGGGCGGAGCGGCTCTACCGGCCGCTGCTGGAGATCGCATTGGTTTCACCCAAGCGGGTGCTCTCCGTTGCCCTGGTGGCCGTCGTGGTGGCCTTCACCATCCTGCCCAGCCTTGGGCGGGTCTTTCTGCCGGAGTTCCGCGAGAAGTCCCTGGTGAATTCGATGGTGCTCTACCCCGGCGTGTCGCTGGAGATGACCAACCGCGCCGGCCTCGCACTCTCCAACACCCTGATGGCCAGCCCCCTGTTCGAGTGGGTGCAGGTGCGGGTTGGCCGGGCCCCCGGTGATGCCGACGGTGCTGGGGTGAATCTGGCTCATGTGGATGTGGAGCTGAGTGATCAGGCCATGAACAACCGTGAGGAGAGCATCAGACAGCTGCGTGAAGCATTCCTGAAGCTGCCTGGGGTAGCCCCAAACATCGGTGGCTTTATCTCCCACCGTATGGATGAAGTGCTCTCGGGTGTGCGCAGTGCGATCGCCATCAAGATCTACGGCCCCGATCTCGGCGAGCTGCGCAGGATCGGCGAGCAGGTGCGTGACGCCATTGAGCCGATTGAGGGGGTGGTGGATCTGCAGCTTGAGCCGCAACTGCCTATCGAGCAGGTGCAGATCCGCTTCGACCGCCAAGCGGCAGCGGTGCTGGGTCTGAATGTTCAACAGCTCTCTGAGGCCTTGGAGATTGCCCTCAACGGCAAGGTGGTAGGGCAGGTGATGGAAGATTCCCTGCCCACTGATGTGCTCGTGACGGTGAAAGCAGGAGCACGCGACAACCTCGACGCCATCCGTTCCCTTCCAATCGCTACTCCTTCCGGAGTCACAGTTCCGATCGGCAGCATTGCCCGGGTCGACAACGGCCTGGGGGCCAACATCGTGAACCGGGAGGATGTCTCCAGGTTGATCGTGGTGTCGTCCAACGTCAGTGGACGGCCGCTTGGCCCAGTCGTCAAAGACATTCAGAAGGTGATCGATTCCACCATCACTCTGCCCAGCGGCTACCTGATCCGTTATGGCGGACAGTTCGAATCCGAGGAGCGGGCCACCGCCAACTTGGTGCTCTACAGCCTGCTGGCAGTTGTGGTGATCGGTGTGCTGATGTTCATGTCGGTTCAATCACTCCCGGCAACGATCGCCATCCTCATCAACCTGCCGCTGGCCCTCGTCGGTGGCCTTGCCGCCATCCTGCTGAGTGGCGGTGTGCTTTCGGTGGCCTCGCTGATCGGCTTCATCACCCTGTTCGGGGTAGCGGTTCGCAATGGCCTGCTTCTGGTCGACAACTACAACCGCCGTCATGCGCAAGGAATAGAGCTCAGAGAGGTGATCCGCGCGGGCAGTCTTGAGCGTCTCAATGCAATTCTGATGACTGCCCTGAGCTCGGCTCTGGGCATGTTGCCGCTGGCCCTGGCCTTCGGGGCAGGCAACGAGATCCTCCAACCCCTGGCGATTGTGGTGCTCGGGGGGTTGATCACCTCTACCGGCCTCACTCTGCTAGTGCTCCCGGCTCTTTATGCCCGCTTCGGTAGCTGGTTGCTGCCGGCCACCGGAGTGCACCGGCGTGATGACGCTCAAGAACATTCTTTAGAAACCGTATCACCGCCGATTCTTGTCGCTAAGCAATGACGAACACCCCGAATTCTCCCTCCGGGGAAGAAGACCAGCAAGGCAAGCGGAACGGAGTTCTCCAGTTCCTCGATTCTGCAACGGTTCAATCCAGTCGGCCATGGCTGCTGCCCGTGGGGGCTGGCCTTGCCCTGGCGGTGGCTTTCGGCCTTGGCCGCTGTTCTGGCACTAGCCCACAGATCACTACCCCCTCAGACCCGAGCCAAACCGATACCAGCCAGGTCAGGGAGGGCAAGCCGATGGAGGGCGTGAAGATGAGCGAGGCCCAGTTGCGCAGCTTCGGCATCGAGCTGATCGAGCCGGAGCGAAGCAGTGGCGCCGAACGTCCGATCTCAGGTTTCGTTGAAGCTGCAGTAGGTGGCAGTTCCGCGGTGGGCGTGCCGGTAGCTGGTCGAATCCGCAAGCTGCTTGTCGCGCCCGGTGATGCTGTTCGTGCCGGGCAGCCGATTGCAGCGGTCGTCAGCCCTGAAGCGGCGATGATCTACGCCGAACTGGAAGTATCGCGGGCCCAGGCCAAGCTGGTTGACGGCCAGTATCGCCGCATGCTGCCACTGGCGAAGAAAGGCTATCTCCCCTGGCAGGAGTTAGAGAACAAACGTATCGAGATCGTGCGCGCCAATGCCGAGGTTCGAGCCGCCGCCGCCAAGGCCAGCACTGCGGACTCACCAGATGCATCGGGAAATGTTCTTTTCAAGAGCCCGATCAGCGGCCAAGTGACGGCCGTGAAGATGTTGCCTGGTAGTTTCGTGCAGGCCGGCGAAGTGGTAGCCGAAATCAGTAATCCTGGCGCAACGGAACTCCACTTTGTTGTGACACCGATTCTTGGTGAAAGCATCAAAGTCGGGGAACTGCTGCGTGTGACAGCAGGATCGCGTGAATTCCAGGCCCGGGTCACCAGTGTGGGCAGCGGCGGCAGCGGAGCTAATCGTGGCACTCTGTTGCGGGCGCAGCCGATCAACGCCACGACACCGCCGGCGGGAACGGCGGTGACGGCTTTTCCTGTGGTCAATGCCGCCGACATTCGCCTCACGGTGCCTTCAGGAGCTGTTCAGACCCTGAACGGCAGCCCAGTGGTCTTTCTCTACGAAAAGGGTGTGGCCAGGCCTCTATCTGTGGCGATTGGGAAGCAGACAGGAGGCCGCACGGAGATCCTCTCGGGCCTCAAGGGAGGCGAAACTCTTGCCGGCTCAAACACCTATGTGCTGAAGACCGAGCTGGAACGCAGTCGCCCCTAGGCCTCAGGACAGTCGCTCCATACCTACCCAGCGCAGAGCAGGGATAGGTGTAAACCATCGATCCAGTTCCATGCCAACACGACAACCACGTTTTTTGATGCTCTGGCTGCCGGTAGCCATTGCTGGCATGTTCGCCGGCCCTGAGCTGGCCGTTGCACGGACGCCTCCATCGCCCCTTTGGTTTAAGCCTCTCACCGTCGAGCCCAGCCCGATTGCCGGCAGGTTGAAGGAGCGACTTGGAGTGCTTGAGGGGCAACTCAGCAGTGAGGCGAAACGTGTGGACCTGGAAACCGCCCTGCGTTCCGGGCTGGAGAACCAACCCGAGCTGGCCATGGCCTATGCCGAGATCCAGGGAACGGAATGGCGGCTCGTGGCAGCTCGAAGGCAGTGGTCTCCCACGATCCAGCTTTCCGCCAGTCCCTTGGTCGGCCTGAATGCGTCCACGGAGTATTCCCAGCCTCTGATTCCCATCGGCCCCCAGGCGGCCGGTGCCACCGGGCCCAATGAGATCGTCCAGTTGGCAGGGGTCGAGTGGACCTTCTTTGACCCCGCTCGCGGGCCCACAATCCGCTCCGCGGGCGCCGAGCTCGAAGCTAAAAAATTCCTGTTCGACATCCGTGCCAGAGACCTGCTGCTGAGGCTCCAGACGCGCTACGTCGATCTCCAGGCGATGCTCGAAAAGATTCAGACACATCAAGAGATCTATATCTTCACCACCGAGCAGGTTATGCGCAGCGAGGCGCTCTTCAATGCCGGCTTGCGCAGCATTGCTGATGTTGAACAGATCCGCACTGCCCAACTCGAGCAACTCCAGCAGCTTTTACGAGCCTATGAAGAACTCTTCACTGACTCTGCCGAACTGGCTGGAGCCATGGCGCTGCCTGATGTGAAGTTCGTGCTGCCGTCCGAACCGCTGCAGCCCAGCGAGGCTTGGCCGCTGGACCGCGAACAGACACTTCAGCAGGCCTTGGCCCTGCGCGAGGAAATCCAGGCAAGCCTGGCCCAGGCCAGTGGGGCCTCCTGGGAGGCGAGCGCCTTACAAAATCAATATCTGCCCAAACTCTCCCTCTCGGCAGCTGCCGGCATCAACCGGCTTTCCAGAGGAAATTCGGAAACTGCCACCCTGGACGGTGCCGTTGGACTCGGATTCAGCTGGACCCTCTTTGATGGTGGGCTCCAGCGTGCTGCTGCCAACAGTCGCCGATCGGAATCGTCCCAATGGCAAGCGGAGGCAGCTCAGCAGCGGCTGCAGATCCGCAAGCAGGCGGTCGCCACCCTCGCACGCTATGCAATTTCGCAGCTGGCGATCGAAAGTGCGGAAGCCAGAATCAGAAGCTCACGGGCCGCTCTTATCGCCGTCGAATCCCGGTACGAGCTTGGGGTGACAGACATGACCACCGTGCTTGACAATCTGCGCAGTGCAGAGCGGGCCGCCGTGGATCGAATCGATGCGATACACAGCCACAACACTGCAGTCGCCAGCCTCTACCGCTATTCGGCCCAATGGCCTGCGAGCACCTTGCCGCTGGTTGAAACCCGCAAGGGCTCAGCATCTATCCGGCCAGAGCCATACAGTTCACCTTAGGGGCAACAAACACAGCATGCATAACGAAAACATTCACACTTGGCAGCACGGGCATACGTTTGGCCAAGAGCTAAGACGACCTGGAGAATCGCGCACGCTGATTGTCATTGGGATCACGGTCGTGATGATGGTGGTTGAGCTCGTCGCCGGCACGATGTTCGGCTCGATGGCATTGCTGGCCGATGGCCTACATATGGCATCACACGCCGTTGCGCTCAGCGTTTCAGCCTTCGCTTATGTCTATGCCAGGCGCAACGCCGGCAATCCTCGATTCAGCTTTGGAACCGGCAAGGTCAACGCACTTGGGGGCTTCACCGGAGCACTACTGCTAGCTGTCTTTGCACTCTTTATGGCAGTGGAAAGTGTTGGCAGACTACTTAATCCGATTGAAATTATTTTTGATCAGGCAATTTTCATTGCTGTGCTGGGCTTGCTGGTTAATGGCGTCTGTGTGCTTATCCTCGGCGTCAGAGACCACGACCATAGCCATGTTGAGCATGATCACAGCCATCACCACGGCCATCATCATGACCACAACCTCAAAGCAGCATACCTACATGTCCTTGCTGATGCGCTTACCTCTATCCTGGCAATAGTCGCCTTGCTCACTGCAAAGTATTTCGGGTTCATCTGGATGGATTCGGCAATGGGAATCGTTGGAGCTGTGCTTGTCGCGCAGTGGTCGGTCGTCTTATTACGGTCTACGAGCAGGGTATTGCTGGACCAGGAAGGTCCGCACAATCTCAGGCGCACAATCAGGCAAAGCATCGAGGCCGACGATGACACAGTGCTCACGGATCTGCATGTGTGGGCGATTGGGCCAAAGATCTATTCCGCCATCATCTCCGTCGTTGCACATGAACCACTGACGCCAGCTCAATACAAAGCATGTATCCCCAAGAACATGGGCCTTGTCCATGTCACAGTTGAAGTGCATGCATGCCCAGAATCTGCCGAAAGGTTGCAACTCGCTGGCTAGAAACAATCTGACACCTCGGGCTTCATTGCACGGCAGATATTCTCAGGCTGATGAAGATCAAACAAGTGATATAGAAGGCTTGTGATCATGTTCCACGACCATGCCACGAAAGTGAGGGGTGCCCCACAGAGTCAGGGCTTGATCGCCGGGCTGCTGGCTGCCTTGTTCTTCGGTCTTAGCGCTCCGCTGATCAGTGTCTTCAGTCGGGATGGCTCGCCGCTGATGATCGCGGCACTGCTGTACGGAGGAGCCACCTTCGGGCTTTTGATCGTGCGGGGTTTTGTTGTCCATCAACAGGAGGAATCCCCGATTCAGCGCCAAGACCTTCCACCACTCCTGGGGATCAGCATTCTCGGTGGGATGGTCGGACCCATCTGCCTGGTGCAGGGGCTCACCCTGCTGCCTGCGGGATCAGCCTCGCTGCTGCTGAACCTAGAAGCAGTGTTCACCTTGTTGATCGCGGTGTTGATTGGCCGTGAACACCTCAGCGGCAAGGGACTGATCGCTGCCGTTTTGATCCTCAGCGGTGCCGTGCTGCTCACCGACAGCTCCTTTGACGGTGCCACCCTGCAGGGCACGCTGTTGATCGGCGGCGCCTGCCTGGCCTGGGGGATCGACAACAACCTCAGCCAACGCCTGAGCCTGCGCGACCCGCTCCAGATCGCCCTGCTGAAAGCGATCGGGGCCTCAGCTCCGATGCTGATCCTGGCTCTCGCATCTGGCCAATCCCTGCCGGCCGCTCCCGCTGTGCTGGGGCTGCTGGCCATCGGCACCGTGGGATACGGCCTTTCGATCTGGCTGGATCTGCTGGCTCTACGCCACCTGGGCGCAGCTCGCGAGGCTGTGGTGTTTGCCACGGCTCCGTTCGTGGGCGTGTTGTTCTCGGTGCTGGCGCTGCGCGAAGCCTTCACCGGCGCCATGGCCATGGCCTCAGCCTTGATGCTGCTCGGCGTTGCGGTGCTGCTGAAAGAACACCATGCCCACTGGCATCGCCATCAGGCGTTCCGGCATGCCCACCGACACAAGCACGATCCAGTCGTCGGAGACCTTCACCACAGCCATCTCCACCCTGAGGGCAGTCCGTCAACGGGCAACGCACAGCAGGGCTACTGGCATGCCCATGAACATCAGCACGAACCGATCGAGCATTATCACCCTCACGTCAGTGATGCACATCACCGGCACCGGCATCAGCAAGGGCTTTGAGTGGCGAAGTAGGACGCCCCTTGCCTGGCGCCCTACAGCTTCTCATCGAAAAGGCTGCGCCTACGCAGAAGCTCAATGGCTCGTATCACCCGGGTGATGGCATCTGAATTCATGAGTAGAACAACAGAGGTGATCTGTCAGGACGACAAGCGAACCACGGCACCAGGAGAGCAGGATGAGACGAGGGCTGCAGGGCCAGCGGCTGCTCAGAGCGCGAAAAGAGCGTCGTATTTGTGATATTCCGGCTTGCGTAATCCCTCGACCGCCAACATTCGGCGCAGTTCAATAATCTCAGCCCGCTGGGCGATGATCACCTCCCGAGCGAAACGCAGGATTGTGGGATTGGTGCTCTTGGCGCGGGCGTCGTGGGCCATGATCAGCGCCCCGCCGTGGTGATCGAGCATTCCTTCGAGAAACCACACCACCCGGTTCTCCTTCGTGGGCCCATCGCCCATCATCCGCATGCCATCGATCTGAGCCTGGCTCATGCGGGTAAGCCCCGCCAGGCTGTTGGGGTCTCCGCCCGGCTTGAGCGCCACCGGGTACACCGGCGCCTGGGGGTACCAGGCCTTGCGCCAGAGAGCCATCGCCCGGATCTCCTGGGCCTGATCGCGCCAGATCGAATGACCCAAGGCCCCCACGCCAGGCTGGCCGATATTGAAGACGAACTCGCTCATGCGCAGCGCCCCAGTGTGGTGCTGCACCATGCCGTCGATGAAGCGCAGGTCGTAAGTGGAGCCGGCCGGGCCAACATCGTGCGCATGGCCGGCATGGGCCGGGTCGCCACCGGTCGGGGTCGTCATGCCAGGCATGCCGTCCATGCCGCGATGACCCTCGTGGGGATCCATCTGGGCCAGCGCCGGAAAAGGCAGAACACTGACTGCAGCGATGGCCGACAAGGTGATCAGCAGCGAGCGACGTGGCATGGGGGTGGATGTGAATGCAACGTCTACACCGTATGGTCTCCCCTATGCAGGAGAGTCAAGCGAAGGCAAGGATGTACACCTCGGCTTCTGGTGAACTCAAAGTTTTGGCGAAGATGGGTGCACCCCTGGCTCTCTGAAACTCTCGGTCAGGGCCACGGAATGGGCACTTGCAACTCCTCTGACGGTGGGCGGCTCTCCTTCAGATCCGGGGGAGGCTAAGTCTTACTCAAGTGCTTCTTCCACTTTGCCTCTGATTCATTGATAGATCCGCCTGCCTTGGTTGTCAGTACGGCAAGCCGAGCCATCCACCTCAGCGACGGCGGCATCAGAGCGATTGCAACTGCGCAGAGAAAGAAGTAGCCAAGATCGCCTCGTCGCCCTGGCAGCTGATCAGCTGAGCCACTCCGCCAGCTTGGTGTAACGCCGGCGGCCCAGGTGGTTCTTCACCGCCATCGCCAGTGCTTTCTTCTGCCCCACCAGCACCACCAGCTGCTTGCCGCGGGTGATGCCGGTGTACACCAGATTGCGCTGCAGCATGGCGTAGTGCTGGGTGAGCAGGGGGATGACCACAGCGGGGTATTCGCTGCCCTGGCTCTTGTGGATCGTGCAGGCGTAGGCAGGCACCAGGTTGTCGAGTTCACCCCAGCCATAGGTCACCTCGCGGCCGTCGCTGCTCCCGGATTCCCCGGAGGGAAAGCGCACCGTCAGTTCGCTGGCATCGGCATCGATTGTTTCCACCGTGCCCACATCGCCGTTGAATACCTCCTTCTCGTAGTCGTTTGCCACCTGCATCACCTTGTCGGCCGGGGCAAAACGCCAGCCGAAGCGCTCCACCTGCTCGGTGGGGTCGGGGTTGAGCAGCTGCTGCAGCTCGATGTTGAGTGAGCGGGAGCCACAACCACCGCGCGCCATCGGGCACAGCACCTGCACCTGGGCGATTGGATCGAGGCCAAAGCGCGCCGGGATGCGCTCGCCCACCACCTTGAGGATCAAGGCCACCGCCTGCTCGGGCGAGTCGGCAGGCAGGAAATAGAAGTCGCTGGTGGTCTCAGCCGGCGGTGGCCGTAGATCGGGGATGGTGCCGGCATTGATGGCGTGGGCGGTGGTGATGATGCGGCTGCTCGCGGCCTGGCGGAACACCTCCGTGAGCCGGGCCACCGGCAGGGCGCCGCTGTTGATCAGATCGGCGAGCACCTGGCCGGGCCCCACCGAGGGCAGCTGATCCACATCACCCACCAGCAGCAAGGCCGCCTCGGCTGGCAGGGCGTCCAGCAGTGAGGCCATCAACGGCACATTCACCATCGAGGTCTCATCCACCACCAGCAGATCGCACTCCAGCGGCAGCTCGGCCTTGCGCTTGAACCCGAAGGCTGCCGGGTCGAACTCCAGCAACCGGTGGATGGTTTTGGCCTCTAGCCCGGTGGTTTCGCCCATCCGCTTGGCGGCCCGGCCGGTGGGAGCGCAGAGCAGGATGCGTAGCTTCTTGGCCGCCATGATGCGCAGGATCGCGTTGATCAGGGTGGTCTTGCCCACCCCCGGCCCACCGGTGATCACCAGCACCTTGCTGGAGAGGGCCTGCTCCACCGCCCCCTTCTGGCTGGCGGCGAGCTCCAGGGCGAGGCGTTGCTCCACCCAGGGGATGGCAATGGCGGCCTCGATGCTTCCCCAGGGCGGAGCACTGAGGTTCAGGGCCTGGAGGGCTTCGGCGATGCGGCGCTCATCGCGGTGCAGATGCGCCAGCAAGATGGCGGGTTCACCAGCCAGGGTGTCGGCCACCACCGAGCCCTCGGCGAGTTCCAGATCCAGGGCGCTCTGGATCAACCCTGGCTCCATCGGCACCCGAGAGGTGGCGCCGCTCTCCTCAACCGGCCCACTGGGCCGCTCGACGCTGAGCAGTTCTCCAGCCAGCTTGAGCAGCTCAGCGCTGGGCAGGCCGCAGTGGCCATCACCACTCGCCTCCAGCAGGGCGTAATTGACGCCGGCCCGCAGGCGGATCATGGCGGTGGGCTCAATGCCCAGCCTTGCGGCGATCGCATCAGCGGTGCGGAAGCCGATGCCGCGGATGTCGCGCGCCAGGCGGTAGGGGTTCTCGGCCATCACCTGCACGGCGTCGTTCCCATACGTCTTGAAGATGCGCACGGCCCTGGCGGTGCCGACACCATGGCTGTGCAGGAAGACCATGATTTCGCGCACCACCTTCTGATCGGCCCAGGCCTGGCTGATCCGCTGGCCCCGCACCGGGCCGATGCCCGGCACCTCTCGTAGGCGCTCGGGCGCCTGCTCGATCACCTCGAACACCTGATCGCCGAACGCCGCCACGAGCTTGCTGGCGTAGATCGGGCCGATGCCCCGGATCATTCCAGAACCCAGGTACTTCTCGATCCCTTCTGCGGTGGTCGGGGCGGAGGCCCTGAGGAAGGAGGCCTTGAACTGCTGGCCGTGCTCCCGGCTGTTCACCCAGGTGCCGCTCACCGTCACCCATTCGCCGGCGCTGATCTCGGCGGCATGACCCACCACCGTCACCAGGTCGCGGTGGCCGCGGGCCTTGATGCGCAGCACGCAGAAGCCGTTCTCGGCGTTGTGGAAGGTGACGCGCTCGATTGAGCCTGCCAGCACCTCGGTGGGTTGCGGGCTGGCTTGGGTCTGATCTGACGGGGACTGGCGTG
>Ga0222678_1000083_pt1 | contig 48718 bp, 56 predicted proteins | sample AntAcemetagen937_FD_179801 | JGI IMG/M metagenome (GOLD analysis project Ga0222678, IMG submission 179801) | Saline water microbial communities from Ace Lake, Antarctica - #937 | ecosystem: Environmental > Aquatic > Non-marine Saline and Alkaline > Saline | place: Antarctica: Ace Lake... | reverse complement strand
AAAGTAGTGCTAAAATGTCTTTGAATCGATTTTGATCTTTTCATGATTTCAAATTTACGAAAGTTTTTAACTAAACTTAACGTCAACCTATATCATGAACTGACAGTATGATGTTTATCATTATAGAAATGATAATTTAAAATTTAAAATGATTAATCCGGTAAAGATTTCCATTCAAAGGTCTCTATCAAGTGCTCAATATCTTCTTTAATAAAATCAATAACAGGAGCAAGAGAATCATTATTAGGAATCACATTAAAATATAAAGCTCCTCTAAGAAAATGATTTACACTATCTGTAACAAAAAACTGAAAAGGAGATGCAGCTCCAATTCCATTAATATTGTATTTCAGACCAAAAACATTTGATTTTTTATTCAAAATTAATTCATCATCAATTGAGCTGGCTTTTGGAATAAGTTTAACAACCATTGTTCGGGAATCTTCCAGATATTCAATAAGATTGTTGTTTATCTTTTTGTAACTAATATGCAAAATACCATGAAATTGTGAAAATTCTAAATTGATCCAAAAGGGCTCGTTTGGAGAATGTTTGTCCGGATGAATTTCGGCATAATCAGGATATTCGAATTTATATGGGAAATTAGTGTCAAGACTAATATAGTTTTTTTCAGGGATGTCAATTCTAAAATATCCTCGTGGCTTTGGAACATAGTTATTATCGCAGGAATTTATAAATAAAAATATTCCTAATGCAAATAAAATGGATGCAAGTGATGTATAAGCGTTTTTGCTTTTTGAGACTTTATTAATTGTTTTCAATTTGTTTTGTTTAATGAATTATAATTATAAACGAATAACAAAAAGCATTAATTTTCTTGAAATAAAATTATTATTCTTCATTAATTGTAAGTTTAATTTTTTTGATCCGTCGTTTATCGGCAGCAAGAATAATAAAAGTGAATCTTCCAAATTCAATTTTATCTTCTTTAGCAGGAATTTCTCCTTCGAGTTCTAGTATAAGACCGGCTAAAGTATCCGAATCACCTTTAACTTCATCAAAAATTGAATCATCCAATTTAAGAACTTTACAAAGATCTATCAGAGGAATTTTGCCTTCAAAAATATAATTTTTGTCATCAACTTTCGAGAAATTTTTGTCATCTTCAGTACTATCAAATTCATCGCTGATTTCACCTACTATTTCTTCAAGAACATCTTCAAGGGTAACTATTCCCGAGGTTCCACCATATTCGTCAACTACTATTGCAAGATGAATTTTTTTTTCTTGAATTTCTTTTAACAGATCATTTATTTTCTTGTTTTCGGGAACAAAAAAAGCTGGGCGTAATAAGGATATCCAATCAAAATCATTATCATTTCCAAGGTGTGTTAACAGATCTTTAATATATAAAATTCCAATTATTTGATCAAAATTATCATTATAAACAGGGATTCTGGAAAATCCTGATTCTTTAATAAGTTTTATTAGCTTATGAAATTTTACTTTTGAATTTACCGCAGTAACATCTGTGCGGGCTTTCATTATTTCTCTAACCTCAATATCACTAAATTTAACAATACCTTTTAATATTTTGGTTTCTTCTTCTGATGTTTTTTCATCTGTAGTAATATCAATTGCTTCAGAAAGCTCTTTAATAGAAAAGTCAGTTTTCTTATTTGAGATTTTTTTATCAATTATTGAAGTTGATTTTAATAATAACGAACTTAAAGGATGAAATAGTTTTATTAGAAAATTTAATGGCCTGCTCATAAAACCGGCAAATTTCTCAGCATTTTGATTAGCATAAATTTTTGGTAAAATTTCTCCAAAAAACAAAATGAAAGAAGTAATTACTATTACCTGAATTACAAAAGAAAGTATTGGAAATTCAAAAAGATTAAATAATTCGCCTGTAATATATGTTGACAATATTATAATTGCAACATTTACAAAATTGTTTGAGATAAGAATTGTAGCCAGCAATCGTTTTGGAACATCTAATAATTTAATTATCAAAAATGAAGATTTTGTTTTTTTTGACTCAAATTCTTTTAGTTGAGCTTGCTTTAATGAAAAAAAAGCTATTTCGGAACCGGAAATCATTGCGGAACAAAATAAAAGAAAAATCAGTATAATAATTCCAATAATAGCTCCAAAAGAAAAAGGTTTTAATAATACTACAACAGCTAAGGTCATTTCATACAACAAATGCCCGATTTCGGTATCTTCCAAAATATTTTAATTTTATTTCACAATATGATCTGTGCTATTTTAAAAAAACAAAACTAATAATAATTAACTAATTGTAAATGTTAAGTGCTAATTTATTAGCAGTATTTCAAGTATTAATAGTTTCTTATTAATAATGTATAAAGAACCATTGAATAAATAAAAAAATTACTAACCTAAATTATTAATACGCTTTTTATAAAACAATAAAAAAATTCAGGTTAGTCTTGCAATAAAAAAAAGTTTAAATTTTGAAAGTGAAACGCATCAAAGTATTATCTTTTCTGAGTTTCTGATAAATATGAACGAGCAGCCAGATTAATTCAGTATTCTTTCTTTTGGTTTATGAATTAACAGGTCTAAATCTGTTCAATAGTAAACTTATCTATAAAAATCAAACTAAATTAAAAGGGTAGATCATCTCCTTTTTTTTGCTCCTGTGGAGGCGGTTCTTCAACTTTTGCCTGAGCAGAATCACCACTGTTTGAGGAATCCCTGTTTCCTCCAAGCATAGTCATATTATCACACAGTATTTCAGTGGTATATCTTTTGTTCCCATCTTTATCATCCCATTGACGGGTTCTCAGCCTACCTTCAATATATACTTTATCCCCCTTTTTAAGATATTTTTCCGAAATTTCTGCCAATCCACGCCAAAGGACAATGTTGTGCCACTCAGTGTGGTCGGTTTTATTTCCATCTTTTGATTTAAATGTTTCGGTAGTAGCTATTGGGAAATTTGCCACTGCTACTCCACTTTCTAAATGTCTTACTTCGGGATCTTTACCAAGATTCCCAATAAGAATTACTTTGTTTACTCCAGCCATAATTTTAATGTTTAATTATTAATACAAATTTACAAATCTTTAACCATATATAAGGTTAATTTTAAACTTAATACCATTTTCTGAAATTTGTTCTTGATTTTTCTCTTGTTTAAATTTTCTTTTTAAACAAAAAACAACAATGCTTTATATAACACACACAAAATCAAACAATAATACCAAAAAAATATTATTTAAGACAGAATAAAATTTTTAAAACAGGATAATTTATTAAAAAAACAGCTTTATTTTGGACAAACATTTTTATTTTGAGATGATTAGTAAAAAAAATAATTAAAATAAAGCTTTGATTTTTTAAAATTTATATATCTTTGCAAATCAATAAAAAAAATGATTTTAAAAACTAATAAAAAAATACATCATGACAAAAGCAGAAATCGTAGCAGAAATTGCTAATAAAACAGGCGTAGAAAAAGTTGCCGTTCAAGCAACAATTGAAGCATTTATGGAAACAGTAAAGAATTCTATGATCAATGGAGAAAATGTTTATTTAAGAGGATTTGGTAGTTTTACTATCAAAAAAAGAGCTGAAAAAACTGGTAGAAATATTTCAAAAAATACAACTATCATTATTCCTGCACACAATATTCCTTCTTTCAAGCCTGCAAAATCTTTTGTTAATACTGTTAAAGAAAATGTAAAATAATTTAGTATTAATTATTTAATTAAAAATTAGTATGCCAAGCGGAAAGAAGAGAAAGAGACATAAAATGTCAACGCACAAACGCAAAAAACGTTTGAGAAAAAATAGACATAAAAAGAAATAACTAACATTTGTTATTTTATTGAGAACTATACAATATTATCGCATAAAGTTATTAATCCTTTGTGTGATAATATTTTTGTTTGGCAAAATATTTTTTATATGTCTTTAGCACGTTAATATCATTGATTTCCTCAAATGATATTGTTTTCTAAGTTGTAAATTTTTTTATTAGATCATATATAAACTTGCATTTTTTTAATAACTTCAATTTTATTGAATTTATTAAGATTATTGTGCATCTATAAAAACATTTAAGTGGATAGAGAACTTGTTATAAATTCTAAATCTTCGGAAGTAAGCATTGCCTTGCTGGAAGATAAATCTCTGGTAAAATTACATACAGAAAAAAATGACAATAATTACTCGGTTGGAGATGTTTATCTTGGAAGAGTAAAAAAAATCATGCCCGGTCTTAACGCTGCATTTATTGATGTAGGTTATAAAAAAGACGCTTTTCTGCATTATCTCGACCTGGGACCCCAAATTAATACCTTTAATAAATATACTGCTTTATGTCAGACAAATAAGCTTGGCCAGATAACAATGGATAATTTCAAGCTTGAAAATGATATTGAAAAAGCAGGAAAAATCTCAAAAGTACTTCGTTCCGGTCAAAAAGTGTTGGTTCAAATTAGCAAAGAACCAATTTCTACTAAAGGACCACGAACATCAGCAGAAATTTCTTTTGCCGGAAGATTTTTAGTTTTAATACCTTTTTCAAACAGGATTTCTATTTCTCAAAAAATAAAAAATCCGGTTGAACGAAAGCGTCTTAGAAGATTAATACAAAGTATTAAACCGAATAATTTTGGAGTAATAATTCGTACTGTTGCAGATAAAAAACGTGTTGCCGAACTTGATACTGATCTTAAAGATTTGGTGAGCAAATGGACAGTGTTGACAAAAAAACTTATGTCAGCAAAAGCACCATGCAAAATTGCAAGCGAACTTGATCGTACTTCAGCAATTTTGAGGGATATCCTTAACGAATCCTTTAATAATGTTTGGTTAGATAATAAAATTTTATTTGAAGAAACTAAAAATTATATTCATACAATTGCTCCACAAAAAACTGATATTGTTAAATATTTCTCAGGGAATAAACCAATTTTTGAGCATTTTGGTGTTGATAAACAAATTAAATCATCATTCGGAAAAACGGTAACAATAAAAAGTGGAGTTTATCTTGTTATTGAACATACAGAGGCTTTGCATGTAATTGATATTAACAGTGGTCACAGGGTAAATAAAGATAACAGTCAGGAGGTAAATGCACTTCAGGTTAATCTTGAAGCTGCTGCAGAAGTTGCACGACAATTGCGTCTTCGTGATATGGGTGGAATTATTGTTATTGATTTTATTGATTTGCATGAAGCAAAAAATCGTCGTGAACTATTTCAAAAAATGAAAGACGAAATGGTAAAAGACGATGCCAAACATACTGTTTTACCTCCTACAAAATTTGGTCTTATACAAATTACACGTCAGCGTGTTCGACCGGAAATGAACGTTAATATTATTGAAGAATGCCCCGTATGTAGCGGAACCGGGAAAATAAAACCAAGTATTATTTTTACCGACGAAATCGAAAATAACTTAAAATACCTTATTCAGGATCAGAATGAGAAAAAACTTAAATTAAACATACATCCTTACCTTTATGCCTTTATTACTAAAGGTCTTTATTCTATGCAGATGAAATGGTATTTTGAGTTTGGAAAATGGATTAAAGTACAATCAATGCCTTCGTATCATTTTCTTGAATATCATTTTTTTAATAAAAATGATGATGAGATTAAGATTTAATCTTTTTATACTTTTGAACTCATGGAAACAGTAGTTAGCGGAATCAGACCAACAGGAAATTTGCACCTCGGGAATTATTTTGGTGCAATAAAAAATTTTTTAAAAATGCAGGAAGAAAATAATTGTTATTTCTTTATTGCAGATTATCATTCATTAACAACACATCCAACACCCGAAGACCTTCATGGAAATGTAAAACAGGTTCTGGTTGAATACCTTGCTGTTGGACTCGATCCCGAAAAGTCAACTATTTACATACAAAGTGATATTCCCGAAGTTACCGAATTATATCTTTTACTTAACATGAATGCTTATGTTGGCGAACTTGAAAGATGTACTTCTTTTAAAGAAAAAGTAAGAAAACACCCTAATAATATAAACTCAGGATTACTTACGTATCCTACTTTGATGGCTGCCGATGTAATAATTCATAAAGCTGCAAAAGTACCGGTAGGAAAAGATCAGGAGCAAAATTTGGAGATGATGAAAACATTTGCCAAACGATTTAACAGATTGTATGAAACCGAATTTTTCCCAATTCCGGTAGCATATAATTTTGGAAGTGAGCTGATAAAAATACCAGGTCTTGACGGAAGCGGAAAAATGGGAAAATCCGAAGGTCAGGGAAACGCTGTATTTCTTGCTGATGATCCAAAAGTTATTCGCAAAAAAGTTATGAAAGCTGTTACCGATAGCGGACCAACAAAAATGAATCAAATAAAACCCGATGTTATTCAAAATCTTTTTTCTTTGATGAAAGTAGTTTCAACTAAGGATACAGTTACTCATTTCGACAATCTTTATAATAAATGTGAAATACGTTACGGCGATTTAAAAAAACAACTGACAGAAGATATAATTAATTTTAATGCGCCTTTGCGGGAAAGAATTCTGGAATTGTCACAAGATAACGACTACTTGAAAAAGGTTGCAGCAATGGGAGCAGAAAAAGCCCGCGAAAGTGCCTCTAAAACAATTAAAGAAGTGAGAGAAATTATCGGTTTTCGAAAATTTTAAATTATGCGTGCAGAACAAATAATAACTTTCTTTTCATCCTGGATATTACGTTTGGGAGTTATAGTGTTTTTATTACCTTTTTTTAATGAGTTTTGGATGAATCCCGGTTCTGATGATGAAATATGGTTTTGGGTTTTAAGGATTTTCTTTGCAGTATTATATTTTGTTTTTTCAATATTAATATTAACTTTTCAAAGATTGAGATTCTACATTTTTGGATTTTCTTTAGTTCTCATCGCAAGTATTTATAAACTTCTACTTCTCTCGCATCAGCATGGTTTGACAAGTGAACATCCAGTTTATATTTTGCTTATTGTAGTTTCTTTTTATTTTATTTCGAAATCAGAAAGAGTAGTAAGACGTAAACGAAGTTTTTGATAAGTATTTAAAAAACACATAAAAAAAAGGTCTGAAAACTCAGACCTTTTTTTTATAAGTAAAAATTATAGTATTAAAATTTTGCTTGAAGCTGAACCATAAATAAATTATTAGGAATATTAATTCCAATAAAATCATTATAGACATAATTTATTTGCAGTCTTGTCCAATCATTGAAAAAGTAGTTTATTCCGTAAGTATAAGTGTTTTTCATAGTATTTGGTAAATCGGAATCAGAATCGTAATTTCCGTATTTAAAAACAGGTTGAAGTTCCCAAGGAGTTTTATATAAAAGCATAACAAAGAATCCTTGTTTATTTATTTTACCATTAAAAGGAACAATTGTTGGGTCTTGACCACATCCGCCACCTTCTAATTTAAAACCATCATCAGTTCCTCCGATATACTCAGCCTGAAAAAGAAAATTATATTTCTCAACAGAAATATCACCACCAAAACGGATAAGTTTATTTTCCTGACCGGGATTAAGTGCTTTACCATATTTATAACTACCACCAATATTTATAAAGTCCCAAGGAGTAATAATAACACGGGCAACAATATCTTTAAACTTATTGTTATCGAGATTATTCATTCCTTTTCCGTTAGTGAAAGCAAGTTTCCAACTTAGAAAATCAGAATCGCGTAAACCAAAACTAGTACCACCATAAATCATAACACCAAGATCGCGAAACGGACTTGCAAGTTCACTTACAACAAGTGATCTGTTAATTGTATGTAACGACTGACACGGAGTTGAAAGTTCAAGTCCAAAAGGTGATTTAAACTGACCAAAAGTAATATTTGCATAAGGACCAAGTCTCTTCCATGTAATAAAAGCGTCTAAAAGATAAGGTCCATTTTTAGTTGGGCTAAGTTCAGCCATAACATAATAGCTGAAATCATAAGGGATAGAGCCTATAAACCCTATTCTTGCTCTGTTGAAATGAAATGTATTTTCATTATCCCCACTTGCTTCATCAAAAGTCCATTGTGGCTGAACGTATCCAACAACACTTACACCTTCGTCGGATGTTGATTCCATACATCCTTGTGCCATTGAAGCAGCAGGTGCAAGAAAACTTAACAACATTAGTAATATTAAATATTTTCTCATGATAAATAAAATTAAATTAAAAATTATTATTATTGTGCTAATGGATATCCCATTATTTGTGATGTGGAGTATTTATGAGACTCAAGAGTTGAGTAAATCATCCCATTGGTACCAAACATTAAACTATAAGCATCATAACCGAGAACTGTCAGGTAAGCAGTTACTATTGAAGAAGTTTGTCCTGTCCAGCAATAAGTAACAACCTTTCCTTCAGGGTCAAGATAAGCATATTCACCATCTGCCAGAGTAAGAGGTTTTACCTGATAAGCTGAACTAATGTGTCCGTAATGTTCGATATCTTCAGTTGCCCAAAAATTATTGATAAAATAATTAGCAGGAGTACCAAGAACACTTTCGTTAGTAATACCTGAGAATCCACCTTCAAGCATTTTTGCAACTTGTTCGCTAAGAATAACTGCTGGGTCATCTTCAAGATATTCAATAACAGGTGCATCGTGTGCTGTGTTAGCCTGAAGATTTCCCGGAGGAGCTTCCCAATTTGCATTTCCTATTGCCGCATCTCCAGTATTGTTTAACCACGAACCAGCAGTAGCTTCATTCCAACTGCTCATTCCCCATTTTAAAACTTTTGCATCTTCAAATCCGCTCAAGCGAAGAGCAGTTACAGCATGACCTGCACCCTGTCCAGAATAACAAGCAATTATTATTGGTTTCCCATCTGCATTTTGTGCAGCACTGAGAATACCGCCTAATGTAGCGTTTACTGCCCATTCAATATGACCATTATTATAATCATCTTCTGAACGAATATCAATAATGTAATAATCGTTAGTAGCATCAGCGTCTGTCATAATAGTATAAACATTTTCTGCTGTTGTAATCCAATCAGTTAAAATAACCGATAAATCCATGTTGTTATCGATCAAATAAGTTTTCAGAATGTCGAATCTGTCTTGTGCAACAGGATCATCAATAACTTCTTTATCCGAACAGCTGGTTAGAAACAATGCTGGCAATAATAGTAATGCCCATAAAATTTTTGATAAAATTTTCATAAATAGTGATTTTTTTTGTTTAGGGTTAATAATAATTATTTGTAAAAAAATTAAAAAACAAAAATAAAATCATATTAATTTATATAGATATTTATAAATACGTTCTTGGTTTTATAAAAAAATGATTTGCATCAATATTTTATTGATGCAAATCATAATAATACATGATTATAATGTGAGATTTTAATAAAATCTTATCGTAATATTACTGGAATAGATTAAGTTGGAAGTTTATTAAAATACTATCCGAGTTGACTTATTTGAGCCAATTTCTCTTTATCGATAATTTTAATATGATTGTTTTGTTCCTCAATCAGATTGTCTTCTTTAAATTTTTTCAATATTCGAATAACACTTTCATAAGACATTCCTGCAAGTTCACCAAGTTCTTTACGTGATAAAGTTAATTCAAACTCTAAGTTTTTGTAAATGTTATTGGAAATACAAAGAAGAATATCAGCTAATCTTCCATAAGATTGTTTTTTTTCGAAACAAAAAAACCTACCATATAAGAGTACTGTATTTAAACTTAACAATTTAATAATTTCATATGAAAATTTGTTATTTTCTTTAATTATTTTCTTGAAAATATTAATGTCGATTAATTTTGCAGTTGAATCTATATATGCAGTTACAGAGTATGGGAACACATTGTTTTCTTCAAATAATATTGGTAATCCGATAAAATTATTTTCGGGAATTATTTTTAGAATAAGTTTTTCATGTTGATTCTCAACAAAAGTTTTTACAAGACCCTTTGTTAAAAATAGCATATATGAAGAAAAAGATCCCTGCTTTGCTAAATTTTCCCCTTTTTTAAAAAAAACTTCAACTTGATTATCCTCAATTAGTTTTTTTTCTGCCGGGGATAAATGTTGAAAATAATTTTGTTTCTTTCTATTAGAAGAAGGTAAATGCAATTGACTAATTGTGCAACTGTTTTCATACAAGCAATTTTCCATAAAAGAAGAATTTATTTATGATGCAAACATACAACAAAACATTAAAATATATGATTCAAATCAATAAAAAAATTGTTCTTTTTCAGTTTCATTAGTGAATAATATCATTATAGAATTTTGAGATAGCAAAAAATAAATGACAAATTTTGCTTCAAAAATTATTAATAAAACAAACATATAATTAATTATGGAAAACAAAATTGACCAAACACTAGACTGTAAAGGGCTTTCATGTCCTATGCCAATGATGAAATTAGCAAAAGCTATGAAAGGACTGAAATCAGAAGAAATTCTGGAAATGTTAGGAACAGATCCCGGTACTAAATCTGATTTACCTCGCTGGTGTGAAAAATCAGGAAATGAAATAATTGAAGAAGGAGAATTAGAAGGTGGAATTTTTCGTTTTTTAATTAAGAAAAAATAGGAGGAAAAAATGTCGGAGAAAAATAAAGAGCCCGGCGTTTTGGGCAACTTATACAAAACGTTTTTTGCCAAACACTGGCCTGTATGGGTTGGAGCAATTGTTCTCGGAATCTTGAATATTTTGCTTTTTGCTATTAAAAGCCCTTGGGGTGCAAGTGGTGGAATAAATAATTGGGGTGAAAATGTTTATAAACTAATCGGAATTTTTGGTCTTGAAAGCGCTACTGCTACAAGCACAAGCTTTTATGGTATGTTATGTATTTTTCTGGTAATTGGGTCATTTATAGGTGCTTTATTATCAAAGGAATTTGCTTTAAGGATTCCTCCAAAAGGAGAATTAATTAAAGGATTTATTGGAGGCGGACTAATGGCAATTGGTGCAACTTTTGGTATAGGCTGTTCAATTGGATCATTTTATAGTGGTGTACCGGCACTTTCAGGTGGTGCAATAATTTTTACTATTGGAATGTTTATTGGGGTTATTCTTGCATTAAGATACCTTATGTGGGAAATGGAAAAATTCCCTAAATTCAGTAGTGGAAAAAGTTATAATTTTCTATCAGGAACAGGGAAAAGTGGTAACTGGCAAATATATCTTGGCTGGATAGTACTGATAATTACTTTTATTATTGCCTATAAGTATTCAGGTGGTAATAAAATTATGGCATGGTTCATAATTATAGGAATGTTTATGGGTCTAATCAGTCAACGCTCGAGATTTTGTATTGTAAAAGCTTTTCGCGATCCTTTTATGACCGGCGATGCTGATGGATCAGTTGGAGTTATGGCGGGTCTTGTAATTAGCGTATTTGGATTTACAGCTATTAAATATTTCGGCATCGGAGCTGGTGATTTAGCTGTTAGAGCAAGAGAAATGACTTGGGTATTTCCTCATTTTTTCTTTAGAGCTGCAATTGGCGGATTCATTTTCGGATTAGGTATGACAGTTGCAGGAGGCTGCGCTGTTGGTACACTATGGAGAGTTGGTGAAGGACAGGTAAAACTCTGGGCTTCGGCTCTTGGATTTTTATTAATTTCTCCTATCTCAAAACTTTATATTGTTCCCCCTATTGTAAAAGTAATTCCACAAAATTTTAATTTCAAGAATTATTTACCTGATTATTTGGGCTATACAGGAGCTGTTGGTCTTGTTTTGTTCATTATTCTGATATGGTACATGTTTGTAAAGTGGAATGAAAAAACCGGAAGATTTAGTGCATTTTAATTAAAAAAAATACTTAAAAATATGCTTAAAATAAAATTATATAAATGCTTATCAGCTTTTTTTCTAATCCTTTTGATTTCTGCGTGTTCAAATATTTATGAAAATGGTGAAGAATTAGCAGCAGATACAAAATCATACATTGAAGAAATTACAGTTGATGAATTAAATATGAAAATCGAAAATCAAGAAGAATTTCTTTTATTGGATGTACGTCAACCTGCGGAGTATCAAAAAAGTAATATTCCCGGTTCAATATTAATGCCAAGGGGTATTGTTGAATTTAAAATTAATGATGATGCTTTTTGGGAAGAAGAATTTTTATATATACCCTTGAAAGAAGACCTAATAATTATTTATTGTAAAAAAGGTGATAGAGGTATTCTGGCAACTAAAGCATTAACCGAATTAGGTTTTACTAATGTAAAAAACTTATCTGGCGGAATTTCTTCATGGGACCCTGATTTTAATTCAGGTAATGCAGAAGTTACAGAATCAGGTGGTTGTGGTGGTTAATCTACTAAAGTGAAAAAGAACAACAGTTTATAAACATTTTAAAATAAATTAAAGATGAAAAAATTATTATTAATAGGATTGTTTTTATCCTCAATATTTTTATTTACAACGAATACATTTTCTCAGGGTAATCTTATTTCTGCGAAAGAAACTGCAAAAATAATGAAAGATGATAATGTAGTTCTTGTATCAACCAGAAAAGCAACAGATTATGCAAAAGTGCATATTATTGATGCAGTTAATGTTGATGTTTTAACACTTTGTAAAGAAGGTGACATTAAAGGTTTATTAAAAACTCCTGAAGAAATTGCAAAAATATTAGGTGAAAAAGGTCTTAATGCAGACAAAAAAATTATTATTTATGATAATGGTAAAAATGTAAATGCAGGAAGATTGTACTGGATTATGGATTATCTGGGATTTAAAGATGTGAAAATCATGGATGGACACATGAAAGCATGGCGTGCAGCAAGAAAAAAAGTTACAAAATTTGTTACCAAAGAAACTCCTGCAATATGTACCCCAACTTTAAATAAAAATATTTTTGCTGATTATGCATATGTAAAAGCAAACATTAATAATCCTAAAGTTATTATTGTTGATGTTAGAGCTAAAAAAGAATTTGACGAAGGTCATATTGCAAATGCAAAAAACTTTGAATATAAAAATATTATTGTTGAAGAAAAGGGAACTTTAAAACAAGCTGCAGATATTGAAAATCTTTTCAATGAAGCGGGACTTAAAGCCGATAAAGAAATTATTTTATATTGTGCAACAAGTGCTAGGGCAGGGATTGTTTATTTAGCAATGAAGTCGTTGCTAAAATATCCAAATGTTAAAGTTTATGATGGTGCATATAATGAATGGAAAACAAAATAATTGAATACTTAAACAATAATTGAATGAAAACTTATAAAATATTTTTTGTTATATCAACACTTATTTTTATTGTTGGATGTGGTGCAAAAATGGAAAACACTTACGAAAATGTTGATCAAAAAGTAAGTGAAGCACAAAATAATATCACTAAAGTGACTGTAGAAGAGTTAAAAACTATTGTTGAAAATAATGGTGAAATAACTATTATTGATTGCAGGGAAAAAGAAGAATATATCAAGGGGCACATTCCAGGAGCTATAAATGTTCCAAGAGGTTTGCTTGAATTTTCCACAAAAATTTCCAATAGAAGAGATGCTATTTATATTTATTCTGAAGCATCAAAAAGAGCATCTTTAGCTTGCTCAACACTTAAATTATTAAAATACCAAAATGTTAATTTAATTTATGGTGGATGGCAAAAATGGAACAAAGCATTTCCTGAATTACTTGAAGAAGGTGAAGGTGATGGACACAAAGAAGCCCCTAAAGCTGAAGCATCTGGTGGCGGTTGTGGAGGTTAACAGTTTATTGTTCGATTAAAACAAAATAATTAATAAATAAAAAATTAAATCATGGCAAAAATGTGTATGGGGCTTTTTTCTGGTAGCCTCGATAAATTAATAGCTGCAGGTGTAATCCTTAGTGGTGCTGCTGCAGATGATATGGATGTTGAAGTATTTGTATTATTACAAGGTGCTCGTGCATTTATAAAAGGAAACGAAAATAAAATTGATAATGTAGCTGAAGCTACTCATTTAAAAGAAGAATTTACCAAATCATTGGAAACATTAAACGTTCCAAGCTGGTATGAATTTTTTGAAATGGCTAAAGATATGACAAATGTAAAAATTTATATTTGTAGCCTTGCCGGAAAAATCTGGGGTGGTGAGAAAATGGAAGATTTCAACGATCTTGTTGATGATATTATCGGAATAGGTGAGTATTTAACTGCTGCTGAAGAAGCCGATATACATATGTTTGTATAAGTGTGTAAGTGAATTATGATTTTGTGGTAATTACCTGCCTGATAGATTTAATTGAGTAGGTATAATTTCCAGCAAATATTAAATATGTTCTTTGAAATAGAATCTGTTAAATTTGATAAAACACTTAATAGAAATATAAGTAATGATAATTAAATCAGTGAGACTTTAATTTTGTGAAGCAAAATTATTTAGTCGAACTGATCCCGAGCGTAGTCGAGGGATCTCCAGGGTTATATTCCCCGCCGCTTGTGGCAGGGAGCTTCATTGGCAAATATTAAAAAATAAATAAATATTTATAAAATCAGTTAGAGCTGAAAAATGAGGAGATAGTTTTTAAGGCTAACCCTTTTCACTTATTTTTTTCAATGTTTCTTCTTTTAGGATTTTTATTTTTTTATCATTAATTTTTATTAACCCATCTTTTTGAAGTTCAGTTAAAACACGGCTTACACTCTCACGAGTTGTATCTATATAATTCCCAAATTCTTCTCTTGAAAGTGGAATAATAAAATCTTTTTTTTCATAAATATCATTATAAAAGAATAATAAAGCATCAGCTACACGGCCATTTATTTGTTTTTGAGTTCTGTTTAAACATCTAAAAAACGAGTCAATTTCGTTTTTACACAATTCAGTAATTATTTGATAAGCAAATACTCCATTATTGTAGATAAAGTGTTTAAAAAGTTCAAGATCGATAAAACAAACACTACTATCCTCTAAAGCGGTAGCTGAATATTTATTGATTTTTTCACTAAATGTAGTTGGTAAACCCAAAAAAGCTAAAGGTTTTGTAATCTTTGTGATTTGTTCACTTCTAGGACCTAAAATATGAACTTTTACTAATCCGCTTTTTAAATAAACAATATTTGATGAGAAAGAAGATTCCTTGAATATTTTTTCATTTTTTTTAAATTCAACATGAGCACAATTATTAGATAACTCTTCTATTTCGCTTGTGCTTAAAAATTTAGCTGCTGGTGATTTAAAATTACAATTAATACAATTCATAATAATAACCCAAATTTGATTAAAGATTGCAAATATAAAAAAAGATGTGATATAAATCACATTATAAACTGTATTTTATCAAACAGAAATTCATTTTAATATCATATTATTTTATTTCTTTGTTGTTAATTAATTAACACTAAAAAAATTATGGAAAATAAAAAAATGTGTTTAGCACTTTTCTCAGGAAGTGTTGACAAACTAGTAGCAGCAGGAGTAATACTTAGCGGTGCAGCAGCCGATGATATGGATGTAGATATTTATGTACTTCTACAAGCTGCAAGAGCATTTAGAAAAGATATTGGTGATGATTCTGAAAAGTTATCAATGGCTGAAAATGTTGATTTGAAAGAAGAATTTTTGGCATCTCTAAAAAAATTAAATGTTAAAACATGGGTTGAGTTTTTTAAAGAAGCAAAAGAAATTACTAATGTAAAAATTCATATTTGTGGTTTAGCAGGAAAAGTTTGGGATGCTGAAAAACTCGATGATTTTATTGATCTTGCTGATGATATTGTAGGTATTAGTGAGTATATTACTGCATCACAAGAAGCAGATGTAAATTTATTTATTTAATAACACTTTAAAATATAAAATTATGACACAAGAAGAATTACAAGGCTTAACTGTAGATAAATCAGTTGATGCAAGAGGTACAGCATGTCCAGGTCCACTATTGGAAGCAAAAAAAGCTATTGGAACAATAGGTTCAGGAGAAATTATGGAAATACTTTCAGCCGATGAAGGTACAAAAAGAGATATTCCAAAATGGGCTAATAAAAAAGGTCATGAATATCTTGGTACTGCTGAAGAATCAGGATTTTTTAAAATTTACTTGAAAAAGGGATAAAAGGTATGGAGAAAAATATAACTGCTCCAAAAATTCTTGTATTTTCAACGGAAAAAATTTCAGATCCAGCTATTGATTTAGCTGGATTATTGAAAATGCATTATCCTCCAACAGTTTATACTATTGACATTCCTTGTTCTAGCGCAGTAAAAAGCAGATGGATATTACATGCTTTTGAAAAAGGCTTTGATGGTGTTTTTATTGCTGCCGATGGAACGGACTGTTCTTATAGCGAAACATGTACTGTTAACACTGGGGAAATAGTTACTAAAACTCATATTTTAATGAAAGAAAAAGGAATAGAACCTGCCAGATTAAAAATGGCAGCAATATGTTCTGTTTGCTCCGAAGCTTTTGTTAAACACATGAAAAACTTTGTTGTTGCATTATCAAAAAAAGATTAATCATCTTATATAACTATAGAAATAAAACAAATACTTGTTTAAAATAGGTCAAAAAATATGACACAAACAAAAGAATTTGATGCTCTTGTAATTGGTGGCGGAATTGCCGGTGAAGAATCTGCATTAAACCTTGCTAACCTTGGATATAAAGTTATTCTGGTAGAAAAGGACTATTCATTAGGTGGGAAAATGATACATCTTAGTAAAGTATTTCCAACTCTCGATTGTGCCGCTTGCATAACAACACCAAAAGTCTCGGAAACAGCAAGACATCCAAACATTACAATTTATACTAACAGTATAATTGAAGATATTAAAAAACATTCCGAAAATAATTTCTCAGCTGTTTTAGTTGAAAAACCAAGATATGTAACAGATGATTGTACAGGTTGCCAAATTTGTGAAGATAATTGTCCTGTTGTTATAGAGGATCAGTATCAATACGATTTGGTAGGAAGGAAAGCAGTATATATTCCTTTCAGTATTGCAAATCCACGTATTGCCGCTATTGATATTGAGAATTGTATTCTTTGTGGTAAATGTGAAAAGGTTTGCCCTGCTGATGCAATTGATTTTACACAAGAAGATATTAGAACTACCCTAAAAATCAAGTCTGTAGTTTTTGCTACTGGTTTTAATTTATTTGATCCAACTATTATCAAACGCTATGGTTACGGGAAATATAAAAATGTGGTAACATCAATGCAAATGGAGAGACAGCTTGTTCCTACGCGACCATATAATACTGTTTTACGACCGAAAGATGGTAAAATGCCTGATAACATTGCATATGTATTATGTGTTGGTTCTCGTGACGAGACTGTTGGAAACCCCATCTGTTCTCAAGTTTGTTGTATGTATTCTACAAAACAGGCACAGCTATTAATGGGTGCTTTACCAATGGCAGATGTAACAATCTATTATATAAATATAAGAGCTTTCGGTAAAGGCTTTTGTGAATTCTACCAGCAAGCAAAAGGTATGGGAGTAGAATTTATCAAAAGTAAAGTAGGTAGAATTTCTGAAAAAGAAAATGGTAATCTTATGCTCCGATACGAAGATTTGGTAGAAGGTAAAGTAAAAGAAGCCGAACACGATTTGGTTGTCTTATCAGTAGGGATATTACCAAATACCGAATATTCAACAATGTTTAAAAATAATGCTGTTGAAAAAGATGAGTTTAATTACATAAAACAAGTTGATGAATTAAGCTGTCCTGCAAAAACAAGTATAGATGGAATTTTTGTTTCTGGTACAGCATCAGGTCCAATGGATATCCCGGATTCAATATTATCAGCAGGTGCAGCATCAGCAGAAGCAGCAAGTTATATAAGGAAGGAACAAAATGAAAAATAAAATCGGTGTATATATCTGTCAATGTGGTTCAAATATTTCCGACTATGTGGATGTTGAAAAAGTAAAAGAAATAGTTGCTAAAGAAGCAGGTGTTAATCTTGCAAAAACAACAATGTTTGCCTGTGCTGATTCAACTCAGCAGGAAATGATTAATGATATAAAAGAAAAAGGTCTTGATTCTCTTGTTGTCGCATCTTGTTCACCAAAACTTCATTTGTTTACATTTAGAAATGTTGCAATACGTGCCGGTTTAAACCCATATAATTACGTACAGGTAAATATTCGTGAGCAATGTTCATGGGCACATTCTGATAAAAAAGTTGAAGCAACTGAAAAAGCAATTCAGCTTGTAAAAGGTGGCATTTCAAGAGTAAAACATTCAGAAGCATTAACTCCCTTAAAAATATCAGCAAAAAATATTGTTGTTGTTGTAGGTGCTGGAATTGCCGGTATGCGAGCTGCTATTGAACTTGCAGACATGGGATCATATGTTTACCTTTTAGAAAGAGAATATTTTGTTGGAGGAAGAGCATCACAGTGGAATGAACTTTTTTCCACAAATCAAACCGGTAGAGAAGTTATTTCTGCACTTTACAAGAAAATAATGGAATATAAAAATATCACTCTTTTTACCGGTGCTGATATTATTTCAAATAATGGAGGTGTAGGAAACTTTATTATTAAAGTCAAAATAAAACCTCGACATGTCGTTCCTGGTTGTGAAATGGATTGGACAAAATTTGATAAAGCTGTTGAAGTATGTCCAATAGAAGTTGATGACGATTTTAACTTTAATCTTACTAAAAGAAAAGCAATATATAAAAACTATCCCAGTGAATTCCCAATGATTCCGGCTATTGACACAGATGCTTGCAATAAATGTGGGGAATGTGTGAAGGTTTGCCCTAATATTGATCTTGATCAAAAAGAAGAAATCATTGAAATTAATGCAGGTGCATATTTGCTAAGTACTGGTTTCGATCCATACGAACCATCAAAAGGTGAATTTGGATATCAAGAAATTGATAATGTAATTACTCTTCAGCAATTTAAAAGACTTATCGAACTTAACGAAAAAGACTTAGAATATAAGGGTAAGAAAATAAAGAATATTGCATACATCTACTGTGTTGGAAGTCGCCAGTTAGAAGGTGAAAACAAATATTGTTCTCGATATTGTTGTACTTCTGCAATTCATACTTCTATTATTGTTAGAGAAAAATATTCTGATATTAATAATTTCCATTTTACAAGAGGTATTCGAACCTACGGTAAACAGGAGATGTTATATAAAAAATCATCGGAAAACGGAGATATCTTTTTACAAACATTTGAAAATGATGCTGCTATTGTTGAAAAACATGGTAACAAAACGATTGTTAAAGTCAATGACATTCTAACACTGAATAAAGAAATTGAAGCTGAAGCTGATTTGGTTGTTTTAGTTACCGGAATGGTTCCGCGAAAAAATAATACAATTGGGGATATTTTGAAAGTTCCTTATGGTAGAGATAAATTTTTCAATGAAATTCATCCAAAACTTCGACCTGTTGAAACTGTTATTGACGGCATTCATATTGCAGGTGCTTGTCAGGGACCAAAAAACATTACAGAATCAGTTAATTCATCATTATCAGCAGCAGTAAAGGCAAATTCTTTAGTTAAAAAAGGAGAAATTGAACTTGAACCTACACTTGCTAAAATTGACAAATCACTTTGCGAATGGTGTGGTAAATGTTCCGAAGTTTGTCCTTACGATGCAATTATAAAAATTGATAATGAAGGAAAAGCTGTTGCAAAAGTTAATGAAACAAATTGTAAAGGTTGTGGAATGTGTTTACCTGTATGTCCATCAAATGCGATTCAATTAATTGGATATACTGATACGCAAATTGAAACCGTGATTGATGCTTTAATTTCATGATAAAATTTATATTATTATTTAAAAACAGAAAGTATTTATAAATGAAAACCATAGATAAAATAAAAGAAAAAAGGACAGTTTCGGAAGAGGTTAAAACTAAATTAAAAGAGTTTAACAAAATTAAGAGAGCCATTCTTGGAGCTCTTAAAGAAAAACCTAAAACTATTCCTCAAATTGCTGAAGAGATAAAACTTCCGCTTGATTTGGTAACTTTTAATCTGATGACTTTGATGAAATATGGAAGTATTGAAACTGATGAGATTGATGATATGGATGAATACTTTTTTTATAAATTAACTAAAAAGAAATAAAAAATGTCGAAAATAAATCCGGGCTTTGCAAACGAACTTAAAGAATTTGGGGCAATAGATTTACACGCCTGCTTCAATTGTGGTAATTGTACTGCTGTTTGTTCTTTATCAGATGAAGATAATTCATTCCCGAGAAAAATGGTAAGATTAAGTGTTCTTGGTCTCGAAGATGAAATACAAGCTTCAGTTGACCCATGGTTGTGTTACTATTGTGGCGAGTGTAGTGAAACTTGTCCAAAACAAGCTAACCCAGGTGAGTTAATGATGTCGTTACGACGATACCTGACTTCAAAATATGACTGGACAGGTTTAGCTAAAAAATTATATACTTCAAAAGTATGGGAATTTGGTTCAATTCTTTTCCTGGCAGCAATTATCCTTGTTCTTTTTATATTTTTTCACGGACCAATGACAACTGTTTTAACAGCCGATGGTGGAGTTCAACTAAATACATTTGCACCATGGAAACAAATTGAAATAGGTGACTGGACTATGGCAGGCTTATTGGCATTTTTTCTTTTGTCGAATGTTTTTAATATGTATTTGAAAATTGTAAGAAGTAACAAAGGACTAAAAATTCCAATTAAGTTATATTTTACTGAAATATTTAAACCAATTTTTCATGCAGTTACACAATGGCAATTTTCAAAATGTGATCAGCTCGAAACTAAGAAAAAAATTAACTTTAGTTTATTCTGGATTGCTCACTTGTTGTTAATGTCTAGTTATGCTTTAATGCTTATTCTGATTGTTGTTTTCTTAGGTTGGTTTCAAACTGATAACATATATGAATGGTGGCACCCTCAACGAATTTTAGGTTACTATGCTACCATTGGTTTAATTGTTGGTTTGGTTTACTTTTCTTATTCAAGAATAAAAAAGAATCAGGAAAAAAGCAAACACTCTCATGTTACCGACTGGACTTTTCTGGTGTTATTATTTTTAACAACTATAACAGGAATATTAGTTCATATATTTAGAATTTATGGAATGCCTTATCCAACATATTACATATATGTAATTCATATAATGGTGCTTTTCCCAATGTTAATGATAGAGGTTCCGTTTTCTAAATGGTCGCATTTAGCTTACCGTCCATTTGCGTTATATTTTAATAATGTTGTAAATGCTGCTCGTAAACAAAGCAAATAAAAAATAATAAGCTCAAAAATAAATTTGAGATTATCCTTCAGAATAATACCAATTGAATTTCTAAATTGCTGATAAATATTTTGAAATATTTTTTTCTTTGTCAAGGCAAATATTCTTTACATCCGTATGGACGGAAATAATATTTGCCTTGACAAAGGAAAAAAGAAACGAAATATATCGGTAATTTGGATGTTCAGTTGGTATAATTCCAATTAATTCATTATCTGAACTAAAAATCGGAGCATGGCGGATTCTTTCACTGGTCATTGCATTTCTAAAATACTCAGAAAGATTATCTTTTTTTACTTAACCGGAATGAGTGTAGTGAAATTCGTGTAAATTTGCATTTTAAGCGGCTAATATAAAACACTTGCGGATTTTAAGCAATATATAAAATAGAAAACAAACATATTGGTAAAGTGTGGAGAAATGAATTATTTGGAAGCAAAATTAATTACCTCCGCAAAGTAAACAGTTATTAAATTTATTTTTATGAAAACAAAAGAAGAAATTTTGAAAGTAATTTCAGAAGTAAAACATCCTGCAATTGATTATTCCTTAGTAGATTTGGGAATGATAAAAGATATTGAAATTGATGATACAACTGTTAGTTTAACGTTTGTATTCCCATTTCCCAAAATTCCAATTGCCGAATCATTAATCAATTCAATAGCAACGCCACTGAAAAATATTGGTTACACTTTAGTACCCAGTATTATTTTGATGACTGATGAAGAAAAGGCAAAGTTTATTAAAATGGAAACTGATGGATGGAAAGGATAAGAAATGACGATTGATAATTGATAATAAAAGTAGTATATATTAAATTGCAAATCGTAAATCGAACATTTTATGTTTAGAATAATCATTTGGATAAAAATGATTTTGGGTGGTAGTATTTTGGGGTATTTTTTTGATTTTTTAATTTTTGAAAATATCCATACAAATATTATTTTTCATGTTGTAAGTTTTTTGATTGGTGTTTTTCTGTTATTTCTTGTAATGAAAATCAGTAAAAGTACAGGTAGAACACTAGCGAAATACGGACGAAAAGGAAAATTAAAAAGGATGCAAACTAATGTTCTTGCAAAACAGGGAATCTAAAAATGCACGAATAATTAATGTAAGTTCAATGATTCACACAAGCAGTATTGATTTTGGAAATTTGAATAGTGAAAAATATTATTTTGATTCATGTTATTGGCGATGCTAATAAAATTGGTAACGCACAAGACGCTATAAATGATGCTTATGAAATAGCAAAAAAAATATAAAATAATAAAAATATTTCAATGCAAATATCAACAAAACGATCAAAAATAAATTTTAAAAGTTTTTTATGGCATGCAGTATTTCTTGCATTAGCTTCTAATTTTATGGATGTTGATACCATAATTCCTTCTATGCTTCTAAAAGCAGGTGGGAACTCTGTGCATCTTGGATTTTTGACAGCAATTATGTTGGGAGGTTCAGGTGTTTTTCAGTTGATATTTGCTCCGATATTATCTAAAAATTCACTTAAATTAAAATATTTGCTTTTGGGAATAAATCTTAGAATTGTTGCATTATTATTAATGTCTGCTATGTTCTTTTTTTCACATTCGTTAACAGGTGATACAATAATTTTATTGATTTTTATTCTGATTTCAATATTCTCTTTTAGCGGTAGTTATGCTAATGTTTCATATATCGACATACTTGGAAAATCAGTAAAAGAAGAGAGTAGAAAACATTTTTTTTCGATTAAAGAAATTATTACAGGTGTCGGAATTTTAATGTCAGCAATTGTTGTAAGGGAGTTTATTAAGCGATTTGAATATCCTGATAATTATTCTTTACTTTTTTTAGTTGCAGGAATTTTATTGTTAATTGCTTCTTTGGGATTCTGGAATTTAAGAGAGATTCGCACAATAAATCCTGTGAAAAAAAATCTTATTGACTTTTTTAAACTAATCCCAAAAGAAATAAAAAAGAACAGCAACCTAAAATACTACTTATTGATAATAAATACTCTTGGTCTGGGAATTGGTTTTATGCCATTTCTGATTTTGTTAGCAAAAGAAAATTTTGATTTATCTTATAAACTAATTGGAAATTTTTTGCTATTTAGAATTATTGGAACTTTGCTTGTAAGTACAATATTTTATAAATTATCATCAAAAATTGGCTATAAATTGCTTCTGATTATTGCTATAATTATTGGTAGTACTATACCTATATTTGCATTGACGTTAAGCAACAATCAATATTTTTATCAATATATTTTTATTTTGTCAGGGATATTTGTTTCTATTTTTAAAATCTCCAATAATGGTATTTTATTAGAAATATCAACAAATGAAAATCGTACTATGTATGCTGGAATTTCAGGTGCCGGTAAAATATTTTCAACTATTTTTCCATTAATTGCCGGAGTGTTAATATTTTATATTGGATATAATTTTGTTTTTATAATTGTGACTGTAATAATTCTCTTAAGCTATTTTTTCGTTAAAAGGTTAGATTGCAGATTGTAAATAACATCCAACAAAGTAATATGGAAATAAAAATATCAATGAATTTATAAGAGCTGTTTTATATAAAAAACTTGGACTTGTTTATAATTTTTTATTAAAAAAGCATTTAAAATAAAGAATGGCACAATACAGCATTGCTAAACCAATGCCAAGGTAAATTGGGAAAAGCACATATTTAGGTATAAAAGGTGCACTGCGTAAACCTATGCCAATAATAATCATTAATACGATTAACAATTTATCTTTTATCTTGTGGAATTCCCAAATGCTAATATTTGTTTGTGGAAATGATTGAATACGATTTATATTATTAAGAGTTATTTTTTGAAAAATCAGATAGATTTTAATAACAGATAAAATAATAGCTGTAATTACTCCGAACACAAGTTGTGTATATGTTATTAATTCTATCCAACTGATAGCTTTTGCCGAAAGAATTATACTTGCAGTAAACCAAATTATTCCTGCAATTAGAATTAGTGTATTTGCTTTTACTTTAGGCATATTTATTTTTTAATAAAAAATGATAATAATTAAAGCTGGACAAAAAAAGTGCTAAGCCCATTACAATATAAATGTAGCTTAAAAGAAACTTTGGTATAAAAGAAGCATTTCTCATGAAAACACCCAAACTTATCATAAAAACAATTAATAAGTATGTTGTCCATTTTTGGAAAGCCCAAACACAAACATTTTCTTTATAAGTATTAATACGATTAATATTTTTAATAGCAAGATTTGAAAACCCAAAATACGCTATTGCAATTCCTGATAATACTCCGGCAATGATAACAAAAATCATTTCATTTGTGGAAAGCAAAAAAAACCATCGAAAAGATAAGCGGATTAAAAATAATCCAACTCCTGTCCACATTATTCCGGAAATAAGAATTAAAATATTTTTATGAACTTTTGGCATTTTAATAAAATATTGATCCTAGAATAATGACAAGCATAGCAAAGATCATATAAAGAGATGCTACTTTGAAAACCTGAAAATTTGATTTATCACTTGGTATTATAATACTATATACTGCAAACCCAAAAGCAATAATTGCTAATATTAATAATACACTTAAAAAACTCCATGAAAGACCTAAAGCAAAAGCACCTAAAGCAAAAGCCAAAGCTGATGAAATAGTAGAAAGAGCAATAATTAAACGTACATTTTTAAATCCGTATTTTGATGCAAAAGTGGGAATTTTAGCATTATTATAGTCTTCAAAATGTCGCATATTAAAAGTCATAATGTGTGTTGGTATCCAAAAAAGAATTGAGAGAGCCAAAAGTATTCCTATCAAATCAATTTCACCAACGCCCAAAACACGACCGGCTAAAATTGGCATACCGCCGGATATACCACCCCATAAAATTGACCAGGCCGATGTCCTTTTTAACCAAATGGTATAAATGACAAAATCAATAAACAAACCTGCAAAAACAATTAATGCATATAGTGGAGATAAATAATAAGCAAGACTTAAACCCAAAACATTTAACACTGTGCCAAAAATTACAGTTTCTTTTATACTGATTTTTTTTGCAGGTAGGGGACGATGTTTAGTCCTTTGCATTTTTGCATCAATACTCCTGTCCCACAACATATTATATACAGTAGTTCCACTGATTGTTAAAAATAAACTTATAATCATTCCCAAAGTTAATTCCCAGCTAATATATGGGCAGCGCGAACTGATAAAACCTGTAATACCTGTAAGTAGTAAAAGTAAAGTTTGAAAACTTTTAATTAATTGCCAGTATATCCTTAGTTTTATTTTCAATTTATTTATCATCAGAATAAGTTTATCTGAGAAAAGCACTGAAAATTTAAATCTGCTTTCGGTGCTTTTTAATTATTCAATAAAATTATTTTTTTTATTTCTTTTTGATTTGATAAAATACTCCTCGTTTTTGTCTGATAGGTTCTATTTTATTTTCTGATTCTAAAACATCAAGATATTTATTGATTTCGTTAATATGAAGACCCAGAATTTTCACAAGATCGTTAAGGGTACATGGTCTTCTAAAAATTGTTTCTAAAATTGCTGATTCAGTATCCGAACGGTACGATTTAATATCTCTTCGTTCGGGAGCTGCAGCAATAATTTCAACATTATCTAAATTCCAAAAGTTCACAATTTCCTGCAATTCTTGTCTGCTCATTGGTTCTAAACCATCAATTACTCCCGGTCTGTCAAGTGTGTTTAATTGAATGCTCTCGGGTTTGATTTTTAAAAAAGCTTCCTTAAGTAATTTTAAATTTTCTTTATCATTATTATAACCAGGAATTATTAGAACTTCTAACCATATTTTTCCATTGTATTCTTTCCCAAATTCTACCAAGCCATTTATGTAATCAGATAAATCTATAGAATGAAATGGTCTGTTAATTTTTCTGTAAGCTTTGTCTGAAGCTGCATCCAAAGATGGAAGAACAACATCTGTTTTTAAGATTTCTTTTCTAACTTCTTTATTATTTAATAATGTTCCGTTTGTTAGCAAAGCAAGCGAAATTTCAGGATAATTTTGTTTTATAAATTCAACAATATCTCCAATTCGAGAATTAAGAGTAGGCTCTCCCGAGCCCGAAAAAGTAATATAATCCGGTGCAGGATTGTTGCTCATAAAATGTATTATCTCTTCAATTACCTTTTTGTAAGGAACATATTCCTTTCTTTCTATTGTCAAATTTGTTGTACGACCACATTCACAATAAATGCAGTTTAATGAACACACTTTGTGAGGAACAAGATCAATTCCGAGTGACATCCCAAGACGTCTTGATGGTACGGGTCCGAATAAATATTTATACATTATTTTTGTTTTTAGTTTTTAGTCTTTAGTTTTCAGTTTTTAGTTTTCAGTTCTCAGTTTTCAGTATTCAGTCTTCAGTTTTCAAACTGTGTACTGGTGACTGTGTACTGTTGACTGCCAACTGTTGACTGCCAACTGTCTACTGTTTACTGCCAACTCCTAATTATAAGCCAAACGAATTTTTTCATCAGCAATTGTAGGTTTTATAAGCTCTTGCCATTTTGGTGAATTCCATGTACCTAATTTTGAATGAACATCGTAATATTTTTGGGGTATTGGGTGTGTTCCTACAACTACTTTAATTTTGTATCTTTCTTCAATAAATTTCTTGAAATGGCTGATGTTATTGCATGGTGGATAACCAACAACCATACCTGTTGCGAGATGAATAACCTCTGCTCCGTTTTTTACCATTTCTTCGGGAGAGTATTCAATATTTCCACCAGGGCATCCACCACAAGTAGTATATCCAACTAATTCCAACTCGTCTTCTTTGCTATAGATACTAAAAGCACCTTCTCTGTTTTGCATAGATCTGAAGCATTTACCACCGGCACAAGTGTGGTATCGATTACAAATAATAATTCCAATTTTTATTTTCATCTTTAAGTTTTTTTTAAATTATTTAGGAATAAAAACACCATCTAAATAATAGTTTCTTTCAAATTAATTCCCTTCAAAATTATATCATTTTCTTTAACTTCCAAGTCATTCGCAATAACATGGCATTTTGCTTTCAAAAGAAAAAATATCGGACGGTCAACATTTGAAAGCCCTTCATAATTTCCCTGTCCTTTACTTATAATAATATCAGCAGATTTAAATCTTTCTAAAAAATCATCACTACATAATTTCGGAATTACTGCCGGAGCTGAACTTCCAGAGGAAATAATTTCGGCTACTTCATCAATTCCCGAAGCAACAGCATCTTCGTAAGTTACATCGTTAATAACAGGAATGTTGCGTACAACATAAGTGACTGGTTTTTTTAATTCTTCGATTAATATTTTATCAAAAACCGATTCTCCAGCATTATCCCCAAGATAAAGTATTGTTTTTGCTTTTTCAAGATGTTCAACAAATTCGTTAAAATGTAAAATACCAAAGTCTTGGTACAAGGCTTTTTTAATATCTTCAGCAATATTAAAATCTTTTCCAACGCCAAAATCTATAACATTCCCTGCAATAGCAATACGAATAGCAGTAAGTAATTTATTATCTGATTTTCTGATAGTTTCTTTTAATTCGGGATATAATGCTAAAGCTTCTTTAATATTTTCTTCTTTAATTTTTTTATACGGGTCAGCAACTCCTGTTATTTTGCTAACTTCTCTATAAATTAATTCGCCGGTTTCGGGAGGTGTGTTTTCAAGAGGAATGTCTTTTATCATTGCTCCAACACTATCGAGTAATTCTTTTATTGTTTTCTCATCAGTTGTTGCAATTCTGCCGGCACGCAATGCCTGGCTTAACATACAGGGTAAACAATCTAAGAATGTTTTCATTTTTTATTATTTTGCAATTTATTTTCTTTTACCATTATTTTTAGGTTTCATCTATAATAACTTTCCCCCTAAACATAAGAGGGAATGTAATTCGCATAATTTTAATCAATAATTTTTAATACACTTTTGTTTCCAAATTTTAAAAATTCTTTTGTTCCCCCACCTTCATTAATAATTTTCAATACTCTGTCATCCGCTTTTGCAAAGGTAGAACCAAAAATCATATTAATGTTCTTATATTCCAAAATTTCCGGAGCCATTATTGAAGAAGGACCAATCATGAAAATATCACAATTATTATCTGTGGCATTAATCGAATCCAAAAAAGATTTATTAAAAATTGATGTTGATGTTAAGATAACTGCATCTGCATAATTTAATAATTTTATTTCTTCAGATATTGAAGTTAATTCAGGGTCTTCTTTCTGAAAATCAAATATGCTGATTGGAATATTAAACAGATGAAATTGTTTAACAACAGGTTTGATAAAACCGAGCATCACAATTTTTTTATATTTTTTAAAATCAATTGCTTGAAAAATATCAACATCGTTGTTTGAACTATGCGAATAATTGAGCAATGCATTGAAATAAGAATTTAATACAATTCGATGAGAGAAATTTTCCAAATCAATAGCAAGATAATTATTTATATCGGTATCGATCTTATACCCGAGATTTGCACAAACTCCTATATTACCGTTCTTTAAAAGAACAGAAGTGTATCTTAATCCGGTGCTAATATTTTTAATTTTATCTGTTTCGAATTTATATTTTGATAATAAAAATTCCAAAGGTTCAACATTTCTTTTATAATTCTTCATCTACTTCTCCGTTTGGCAACATATTATCAGGATGATAAATTCCATTTTCTTCTTTATGAAAACGAACACAATTCTGCCAATTTCTATAACAAAAATTTTCAACCCATTTTTTATCTAACTTGCCTTTTTCATAAAAGTATTTCATTGGGCAAACCTGAAACCATTTACATTCATTTATTTGTTTCATAATTCTAATACCCAAAATACATTTCCATTCTGTCAAAAGCTTTGTTAATCATTTCTTCCGGAACACAAAACGAAAGTCTTATATGTCCTTCGCCTGTTGGTCCAAATGCAATGCCGGGGGTTGTGGAAACTTTAGCTTTTTTTAATAAATCTTTACTAAAAGCAAATGAGTCTTTCCCCTTTTCGGTAAGTATTTTTGGAAACATTAAATATGAACCATCAGGTTTAACATAATGAAAAAAAGAATTTAATTTATCCAATCTTTCACACATAAGATTTCTTGCTTTCAGATAATGTAACCCGAATTCTTTAACACAATCCTGACTTCCTTTTAATGCGGCTATTGCTGCATATTGCGAAGCTACCGGAGCACAAATAGCGAACGGAATATGAGCTTTTTTTACCTGAGCAAGAATTTCTTCATCAGCATAAAGATAACCGATTCGCCACCCTGTCATTGCGTAAGTTTTTGTAAAAGTATAATTTGTAATTACATTTTTTTTAAGTTCCGGAATAGAAGCAATACTAAAATGTTTTTTATTGTCGAAAACAAAATACTCATATGCTTCGTCAGTAATAATTGTGAGATTGTTTTCAAGAGCAATATTTGCCAATTTGCGTAAATCTTCTTCAGGAAAAACTGTGCCGCTTGGATTGCTGGGACTGCAATACATTATTGCTTTTGTTTTAGGAGTGATAGCTTTTTTAATAGCTTCAATATCCAAAGCAAAATTATTTTCCTCAATTAATGGAACTAAAACAGCTTTGCCGGAAGCAAGCCGTACTTGTGTAATATGTGTTGAATATGTCGGGGTGGGAAGAATAACTTCATCACCCGGATCAATTGTTGCCATAACAGAGGCAGCGAGTCCCTCAATTGCTCCTATTGTTACAATAATTTGATTTATGTTTGCATTAATGTTATTATCTCGTTTAAGTTTTTTTACGATTTCTTCGCGCAATTCGGGCAGTCCTTCGCTTTGAGAATATCCACCGGTCAATCCTTTTTCAATTGCTGATATAACAGCATCATTAATATGTTGTGGCGTTCCGGTTGTAGGTTTTGCCCAAGACAAAAAAGCAACATCATTATATTGCTTTGATAATCTTGTCATTTCATGAATTGCCGATTTTTTTAACTCATTTACTCTATTAGAAATATTCATAATTTCAATTTTAATTTTGCTTTTATAACAACAAAACTACCTTCCCCATAATCAGGTTTTACTTCCTGAACATTTTTTATTTCATCTAAATTTCCAAAAACAGTTTGATAAATATTTTTAATTTCGAATCCTGTAGTTTTTAGTATTCCCAACAATTCTTTTGTTGAATAAAATGTTGCATTTTTATAGAAAATGCTATTGTCTTTATGCTCCAAATATATTTTTCCCAGAGGGCTGGTTTTATCTACAAAGCCAATAATAAAATAGCCGTTTGTACTTAAAATTCTATTTACTTCATAAAATGATTTATAAATATCATCCAAAAAACAAACGGTTGTAACCATTAATGCAAAATCAATGCTTGATTCAGGGTATGGTAAATCTTCAGCAATAGCATCAACAGCATTTATCTTTCTTGTTTTTGCTTTTTCCCTCATTGCTTTTGAGGGTTCAATTCCTGTTTTTATTCCAAGAGGTTTGGCGAAAATACCACTCCCTATACCAATTTCAATTCCCTTTTTTTCAGAAGGAATTGCTTTTTTTATGGCATATAATTCCGATTGGAAAACAAAATGATTATCAACAAACCATTTTTCGTATTCATCTACGTGATTGTCAAAAGGTCTTGTTTTAGGCATAATGATTTTTTTATTCAAAAATTTTTATCTTTTTACACGAACTCTAATTATTGCTAGTTGATAAAATAATTTTTATCAATATAATTAACTTTATATACAAGATATTCTATCAATACTAATTATTTTTCCTTGACTTCAAATATATTACCACTTTTATCATTAATAAATATCAAGTCTGAGAATTCTCTTTTGATTCTCACACAATTATAATTTTTTGCTTCTGATTTTTTAACAAGCTTCTCTCTGTCATTTACTGAAATGCAAATGTGATTAAAGCCTTGCTTAAGCTTTTCATCACTCACAAATAATTCTAAAAACACATCATCTTTTTGCAAAAAGAAAGCAGTAGTATCTTTATTGATATTAAATACTTTTTGTGCTAATTCACTTTTTAAAACAAAGTTTTTCAATTCTTTCATTTCAAGAATATCAACATAGAAATTTTTAGCTTCTTCAATATCTGAAATATTCAAAGCAATATGTTCGAGTTTCATTTTAATGATTTTTAAAATTCAAATGTTTTCTGCTTTCACCTTTGTTCCATTCGTTTAGAACAATATCGAACTTTTGTTGAACTATTTTTACACTATCAGAAAGATCATCATCATTCATCAAAATACAAACAAAATTCTTTCTTATTCTTTTGATATTAGGTCCATAAATTTTAGAAACGACCACTTTAACATTTTCATCTTTCAGCATTTCAGTAACACCTTTAGCTTTTTTAGGGTCAGCATGAATTTCTTCATCATCTTCTTCAGTTGTATTACTGATTTTTTTCAAAAAAGTAATTTCAGAATCTGAAATTTCATAAATATAATAATAGTCTGAATCTCCAAAATGCCTGTTAATATATGATTTTCCGTTATCAGTGGCAAATGCTGTTTTCATATTTGTTTTTTTTATGAAAAAAAGCGAAGCACACGATTTTTTATAATGTACTTCGCTTAAAGTTTTATTATTTATATAAATAAAGTTTTTCTGCAACATTTTCTGCAGCTTTTATCAAGGGATAACCTGCTGGTGATGCTGTTAATAGCGGATGAGTTCCAATTTGAGCAGTCAATAGAGAGTTGATTGTCATTCTATTTTGGATCATTATACCAATAGTATTTGTTAATTCACCAATAGATAATCCACCTGACACTTCGCCTCCTAAAATTACTCCGGATTCTTTTCCAACAATAAGTTTTACAGATTGAGAATGTGTATCTTTAAGAGTTCCTGGATGTCTGTCGATTCCTTCAAAGAAACCTGTAACAATATCAAAGTTTTCTTGTTTTGCAATATTTTCAGTAAGTCCTGCAACACCAAAACCATTGTTTCCGATAGCAGTTGAAAAAATCGAAATAGTTCCGCTAAAAGTTTTAATTGCCGATAATTTGTAAAGATTCATTCCGGCAATTCTGGCTTCTGCACAAGCAGTAGATGCTAACATAACTGGGCTGGATTTTCTTGTAACGAAATCTCGTTTTTCAGCACAATCACCAATTGCAAAAATGTCATCAATATCAGTTCTCATGTATTCGTCAACGATAATAAATCCATTTTCATTAATTTTTAGTCCGGCATTTTTAGCTAATTCTGTATTAGGGTGATATCCCATTGAAAGAATAACTGCATCAGCTTCAATTTTTTTACCGTTTTCAAGTAAAACTCCATTTGCTTTTTCTGAACCTAAAATTTCAGTAACTCCTGTACCAGAAATAATATTTACTCCTCTTTCTTTAAGAATTCCTTCAGCTTTAACAGAAATATCTTCATCAAATGCAAAGCCTAAAATGTTAGGTAATTTTTCAATTAAAGTAACTTCTTTTCCTGCTTTAATAAGCTCATCAGAAATTTCAACACCAATAAATCCTGCACCAATTGTAATAATTTTTTTACAATCTTTTAATTTTGATTGCATTTCATCGATATAGACTTTGTTTTTTGGTACTGTAAATACGTTTTCAAGATCAGAACCTTTTAACCATGAAGGTCTGTTTGGAAGTGAACCTGTTCCTAAAATAAGTTTGTCGTATGTAATTTCTTCTTTGTTTTTTAGTGTTGCAGTTTTGTTTTTTGTGTCAATTGATACTATTTCGTCATAAATTGCTTTAATACCGGCTCCTTCAAACATTTTTCCTGCCGGTAAAATATCATTATCTGATTTTTCTATAGAACCAAAAATATAAGGTATTCCACACGGAATAAGAGTTTTTGGCATCATTGTTACTACAGTAAATTCTTTATCAGGATTTACTCTTTTTCCTGTAGTTGCAGCTACTAAGCCTGCAGCACTACTTCCTACTACTAATACATCTGTTTTAGTCATGATTAAAATTTTTATAATACTTTAAAAAATTATATAATTGTTAAATTATTGTTTTTGTATTTGTTATATGCTTCTTTAGCAGTTATCTCACTTGCCCCAATAAAAATTTTCATTCCTGCTTTTTCAAGAACTGATGCGGCATTTCCTCCGGGGCCATTTCCTGTAATCAATACATCAGGACTTAGTTCAAATAATTTTTGTGCAGTTTTTGGACCAGCACCATGTGCTTCACCTTCAATTTCCCTATTATCAAAACTTGAAAGCTCATCTTTTTCTTCATCATAAATTAATATGAATTCTGTTCTTCCAAAACGAGGATCCATTATCGAATTCCATTCTGTTCCTTTTGTTGTAAATGCTATTTTCATTTTTGTTTATTATTTTCTTGATTGTAATTGTTGAGATTTGCTTTACAAATTCTCTCTTTATTTTCTGTTTTAATTAAGTCTGAATAATTCTTTACATTATTTTGTTTTTAATGGATCCCAAACAACCAAAATTAAAGCTCCATTTTTTGATTCAAATGGTCCGTGTTCATCACCAGGTGAAAAAATTTGGTAAGAACCTGCAGGATAATTTTTACCATTGCTAATGTATTCTCCTTCAAGGACAAGATGTTGCTCAGATACAATGTGAGAATGTGGAGCCATATAAAAACCTTTTGGTAATTTTAACAGAACGGTTCTGGAACCATTTTCATCTCTTAATATTTTTCTTTTTGTTCCTTTGAAATAATCATCAGCATTTTCCCAGTTTAAATCGTCGTATAAGTTCATAATTTTTTTCATAATATTTCTCCTTTTATTTTATCCCAACTTTCAATTAGGACTTTGGTTAAATTACTATTATTATACTCAACAATGGTTTTTCCAATTGTCATTGCCTTTGTAAAACTTTCATCATAAATTAAATTTGAAATATGAACAATATCTTCTTCTTTTAGGAATTCTATAATTTCTTCAGTTACTTTTTTATTAATATCGAATTTATTAATAATGCATCCTGCTTTAATCTTGAATTTTTTTACTAACTCATAAACTCTTTTCAGATCGTGTAAGCCCGAAACACTTGGTTCTGTTACCAAAACAACAAAATTAGCTCCTGAAAGTGAAGACACAACAGGACATCCAATTCCCGGAGAGCCATCAACAACAATAAAATGCTTATTGTTGTTTTCGGCTATTTTTTTTGCTTCATCTTTTACTTTAGCAACAAGCTTTCCTGAGTTATCAGCTCCAATGCCAAGTTTGGCATGAACCATTATGTTACCAACTTTTGTTGTTGAAACATAACTTTTACCAACATTCAAAATTTCGTTTGTTATCGCACTTGAGGGACAAACACGAGCACAATATCCACAACCTTCGCAGTTTAACGGGTCAACAATATATTGATTATTTATTATTGAAATAGCATTGAAACGGCAAACTTCTGCACATTTACCACAGCTAATACATTTGTCCTGATCAATTTTGGCAAGCTCACCACTATAAAAATCCTCTGATATTTTAAAATCAGGTTTCATCAAAAGGTGCATATCGGCAGCATCAACATCACAATCTGCTACAACAATATCTTTACCACCCAAATATGCAAATGATGCAGTAATTGAAGTTTTTCCTGTTCCTCCTTTTCCCGAGATAATTACTATTTCTTTCATTTTCTACCTCCTTCTTCCAACTTCAAAATATAATTTATAATATTGTCCAATTGCTGTTTTACTTCAGGAATTGTTTTGTAAACCATTTCTCCATGTGAGTATAACTCTGCTACTTTTCTGCTGTTAGGAATTTTTGCCAGAATTGGGATATTTTCCTTTTTACAATAATCAAATACATCATCGTTGCCAATGCCAAAACGATTTACAACAACGCCATAATCTTTTTTCAATTCTCTCATTGTTTCAACTGCAAGTTTCATGTCGTGCAATCCAAAAGGAGTTGGTTCAGTCACAAGAATTATAAAATCAGCTTCTTTAGTTGCCTCGATAACCGGACAAGAAGTTCCGGGAGGTGAATCAAATAATTTTATTACATTTTCTGAAAAATGCTCATCAATATATTTCTGAGTTTGCGAAATTAATGGAACAGCTTGCTCTTCACCAATATCAAGTCTGCTTTCTACAAAAGATAAACCATCAATTTGAAAATGTTTTAATACACCCATTTTCTTTGGTATCATTGGTAAAGCATTTGTCGGACATAATTCAGTACATGCATAGCATGAATGGCACAACTCTGGAAATACCATTATCTGAGGCCCTAATTGTATTACTGCATGAAAGTTACATACTTTTTGGCATATTCCGCATAAAGTACATTTATCTTCAACCCATTCGGGAATCATTTTATATTTATCCTCTTCATGTATTAAATCTCCTTTAATAAATAAACCGGAATTTGGTTCTTCTACGTCCAGATCACTTAAAACAACTTTGTGTTTTTCGGCGAGATAAGCAGCAAGGTTTGTTGCCAAAGTAGTTTTGCCTGTTCCTCCTTTTCCGCTTGCAATTGCTATTTTCATACTAATTAATGATCACAAAGATTATTACCACTTTCAAGTTGTTTATTTAAATATTGTTCAACTAATATTGTTGGATTTTCGGAATTTATTCCCATAAATACTTCAATATTATTTTGAGTAAAAAGTTGTTGAGCTTTCGTTCCCATACCTCCAGAAATGATTGTGCTTACACCTTTATCAGCTAAGAATTTAGGATATGATCCTGGTTCATGTATTGGAGGTGTGTGGTAATCAATATTAGTAATCTTTTCATCCATTGTTTCTACAATTGCGAATTTTTCACAATGCCCGAAATGAGCACATAACTTTTCGCGAATTGTTGGTACTGCAAATAATTTCTTCATTTTTTTAGATTAAATTTTTAATTAATTTATATTTGGAGCATTGGAAAGTTAGAGCATTTAAAATTTCGAGTGATTTGTTGTGCTTAATTCCCATTATTCCAATGAAACATTTTATTATATTATTGTACGTTTTTTTCTAAAGTATGTTGTTATTGAAATTGAAATAGTTACTTATTTTTATTAAGTAATTCTTCCCTAATCATTGTCTTGCCACATTCGGGGCATTTTAGTGATGTGCATTTTACACCTTGTTGATGAGAAATTTTTGCACCACATTTTGCACATACGCAAAACCCACCTGTGCCAAAAGAACCACCATTGTTTCGTCCGCGACCGCCACCGCGACCTAAACCTCTTCCTTCTCCTGTTCCTGAATTTCTATTTCTTCCTGTGTTATTCATTTTATCTCCTTTTTTGTATTGTTGGCTAATTTAATAAACTATCAATTAACGTTTCATGTTTTTAATTTAAAAGTTTGTAATGATATTCATCCATACGGATAAATTTTAAGAGTGGTCTTAACAATTAGTTTTTTTAAAAAAATAAAACAGGCATTTTTCAGCCTGTTTTATTTTCCTTAATCTTTTTTCTTAAGATTAGAAAGTTGCTTTTCCATCGACTCTAATTGCTCTTTAAGAATTTTAACTTCGTTTTCGAGCAATGTTTTCTCTGAAACATTTGGAATTGCTTCTTCAGAATAAAATCTGTTTCCACGACCATAACCAAAACGGTTTCCCATTCCACGTCCAAAACCTCCACCAAATCCACGTCCGCGACCAAATCCTCTTGAAGAGTTTTCAAATCCGGGTCGATCATTACCAACGCAATACCCCATTTGCCTTCCTGTCATTGAACCAAATCCTTCTGGTCCTGTTCTATCACCTCTTGGCATAATTACCTCCTTTTTTTATGATTGATTTATAAAATTATTTCGCTGCAAAGATAATGAACATATGTTCATAATGCAAGTTTTTTTTGAAATAATTATTATGGTAGATATTAATTCATGATAAATAAAATATATTTTGCAATAATAGCGGAAACAATAAACATTTGTGGATTTTAGGATTGTAAAAATATTTATTGATACTTCAATAAATTATTACATTTGTAAAAAAATTAGAAACATACAAAATAATTAATGACAGATACTGCGCAGCAAAAAGAAAAAGCTATTTTAATTGGATTAATTACTCAGAAGCAGGATAAGGATAGGATTAATGAATATTTGGATGAGCTTGAGTTTTTAGTAGATACTGCCGGTGGAACAACAATTACCCGCTTTACTCAAAACCTTGAAAGACCAAACAACCGTACTTTTGTAGGAACCGGAAAACTTGAAGAGATAAAAATATATATAGAGGATAATAATATTGATCTTGCAGTTTTTGATGATGAACTTTCTCCTTCGCAATTAAGAAATATTGAAAAAACACTGGATTGTAAAATTCTTGATCGTACAAATTTGATACTTGATATTTTTGCTGGTCGTGCACGTACTGCTCATGCAAAAACACAAGTTGAGCTTGCACAATACGAATATCTTTTACCGAGATTAACAGGTTTGTGGACTCACCTCGAACGTCAGCGTGGAGGTATTGGACTGAGGGGTCCCGGTGAAACTGAAATAGAAACCGACCGTCGTATTATTCGTGATAGAATATCGCTCCTGAAAAAGAAACTTGTTCAGATAGATAAACAAATGACCACTCAAAGGAAAAATCGTCAAAGTCTTATCAGAGTGGCATTAGTTGGATATACAAATGTTGGAAAATCAACACTAATGAATTTAATCAGCAAGTCAAATATATTTGCTGAAAACAAACTTTTTGCTACACTCGATACCACAGTTAGAAAAGTAGTAATTGAAAATCTCCCTTTCCTTCTTTCCGATACAGTTGGGTTTATCAGAAAGTTACCTACAGGAATTGTTGAGTCTTTTAAATCTACTCTCGACGAGGTGCGGGAAGCAGATTTGCTTTTACATATTGTAGATATTTCGCATCCGGATTTTGAAGAACAAATAAATACAGTTACTCAAACATTAACCGATATTAATGTAAGTAACAAGCCCACAATTGTTGTTTTTAATAAAATAGATGCTTACACTTTCGTTGAAAAAGAAGATGACGACCTTACACCTGCAATAAAAGAAAATCTTAACTTAGAACAATTTAAAAATTCGTGGATGGCAAAAATTGATTCTCACTGTATTTTTATTTCAGCTACTAAAAAACAAAACTTTCAGGGATTAAAAGATTTGCTGTATAATGAGGTCAAGAAAATGCATGTGAAGAGGTATCCTTATAATGAATTTCTTTATTAATATTATTTGTCAATAAAAATAGTAAGTTTAATGAATATGAATATTTTATCTGGTTTTTGGGAAATTCTTACCCTCGTTGGAGCACTCGGTTTATTTCTTTTTGGTATGAAGACTATGAGTGAAGCTTTGCAAAAAGTTGCCGGAAACAAAATGAGAAATATTTTGTCAGCAATGACAAATAACCGATTGAAAGGGGTGTTTACAGGGATGTTAGTAACAACAACTATTCAATCATCTTCAGCCACAACTGTTATGGTTGTCAGTTTTGTAAATGCAGGTTTACTAACTCTTATTGGTGCTATTGGTGTTATTATGGGTGCAAATATAGGAACCACTGTTACAGCATGGATAATCTCTATCGTAGGATTTAAAATTAGTATGAGTATCTTATCCTTGCCACTGATAGGATTAAGTTTTCCTCTTTTCTTTTCAAAAAACAATCATAGAAAATCATGGGGAGAGTTTTTGATCGGATTTGCAATACTTTTTATTGGTTTACAATTTCTAAAAGATTCTGTACCTGATATAAATAGCCATCCTGAGATATTGAATTTTTTATCTTCCTATACTGATTTAGGGTTTATATCAATATTATTATTTGTTTTAATTGGAACTATTTTAACAATAATTATTCAATCTTCAAGTGCTATAATGGCATTAACACTTGTATTGTGTTATAATGGGATTCTTCCGTTTGAAATTGCAGCAGCTATGGTGTTAGGTGAAAACATTGGAACTACAATAACTGCAAATCTGGCTGCAATAGTTGCAAATGTGTCGTCGAAAAGAGCAGCACGAGCTCACTTTTTGTTTAATGCTTTTGGTGTTTTTTGGATTTTGTTAATCTTTAGATTTTTCTTAAATATTATTGACCAGATAGTAAAACACCAACATGGTGTATCAATATTAGAAACTGGTCTTACAAATGAAGAATTTGAATCTGTTAAAAGTTTGTATCCAATTGGTCTTTCACTTTTTCATACAATTTTTAATATTTCAAACACATTTATCTTAATTTGGTTTGCTCCATTAATTGCCAAAATTGCAACAAAAATGGTTCCTTTTAAAGATGATGAAGAATTCAGATTAAAATATATTAATACAAGTATGCTTTCAATTAGTGAATTATCTACACTTCAGGCGAAGAAAGAAATAGTGCTTTTGGGTAAAAGAGTGGAAAAAATGTTCACATTTATTCCAATATTATTATCGGATTTAAAAAATAAAGATTATGATAAATTGCTGAAAAAAATTGCCAAGTTTGAGCAAATAACCGATAATATGGAAATTGAAATTGCACAATATCTTACAGAAGTTGCTGTAAATGAAATGAGTCATAAAGGTTCTGCAATTATCAGAGCTATGCTTAAAATTATTGATGATCTTGAAAGTGTTGCTGATGAAATTTTCCAGGTTTCAAGAGTAATTGATAATAAAAATCAAATGAAAGTTGAATTTAATGATGAACAGAAAAAGTCATTAAGTGAAATATTTAAAATTATTGAAAAAGCTTTTTCCGAAATGAATAATAATCTTGAAAAAGATTATAATTATGTAGATTGTACACTTGCTTTGGAAATAGAAGAAGAAATCAATGTTAAAAGAAATGAACTCAGACAAAAACATATTGATGATCTGAAAGAAAAAAAATATAAGCATAATATTGGTGCTTTTTATAGCGATGTTTTTTCATTAAGTGAAAAAGTTGGTGATTATGTCATCAATATTACTGAAGCTATTGATGAGTATCAGAAAAGCTAAATTGCGCTTTTATTTTAAAACCAGGGCTCTTTATAAAGAGACTGGTTTAATAAATATGGGTGTTGGTTTAGCAATATTAACAATGACAATTTCAGCAAGCTGGGTTTTAAAAAAATTATTAAAACATAAATAACGGCAATTTTTTAAGCTTAAAAGTGGGAATATTAACTTCCTTATTCTAATGCTTTTGGACACACATGAATAAAAATTTCAATGAATAAAAATGACAGATAAACTAAAGGAATTATTTGATCCAGATAAATTTAAAGACTTAGGTTATAGAATTGTTGATCTGTTGGCAGATTATCTCAAAAACATGAATGAAGAAAATGCTCCTGCCAACAATTGGGAAGAACCAAGCGAACAATTGAAATATTGGAAAAACTACGAAACAGGCTCATCACCAATGCAGCTATTTGAAGATATAATAAGCAGATCCATCAATATTCATCATCCGGCATATATGGGGCATCAGGTAACAGCGCCTGCACCAATAACAGGGCTTACGAGTATGTTGGGAGCTGTTCTCAATAATGGTATGGCTATATATGAAATGGGTCCTTCAGCCACAGCTATCGAAAAAGTAGTTATTGATGAGCTTCTTTCAAAAGTTGGATTTTCATCTAAAGGAGATGGTTTTATGACCTCGGGAGGTACTCTTGCAAATCTTACTGCTTTGTTATCTGCCAGAAAAGCAATGTCTAATACTGATATTTGGGAAGAAGGTTATAACGAAAATCTGGGAGTTATGGTTTCTTCTGAAGCTCATTATTGTATAGATAGAGCTGCACGTATTATGGGATTTGGTTCAAAAGGAATTGTTAAAGTACCGGTTGGAGAATCATTTTGTATGAAAACTGAATTGTTAGATGAGTATTATAAAAAAGCAGAGGAGCAAGGTGTAAAAATTATTGCGGTAATAGGAAGTGCTCCATCTACTTCTACCGGAATGTATGATAATTTTGACGAAATCGCTGATTTCTGCAAAAAGAAAAATTTATGGTTTCATGTTGATGGAGCTCATGGAGGAGCTGTAATCTATTCGAAAAAATATAAGCATCTTGTTAAGGGAATGGAAAAAGCCGATTCTGTTGTAATTGATGGACATAAAATGTTGATGACTCCGGCATTATTGACATTTTTATTATTTAAAAATAAAAATCATTCATATAATACTTTTAATCAAAATGCTAAGTATTTGCTCGAAAATTCTGATGAAGACGAATGGTATAATAGTGCTGGAAGATCTTTTGAGTGTACAAAAAAAATGATGAGTATTAATTTTTATTCAATTCTGAAAATATATGGAGCTGAGGTTTTTGATGATTATGTTACCACTCTTTATGATATTGGGAAACAATTTGCTGATAAGGTTTTGCAAAGAAAGAATTTCGAGCTTGCATTATTACCTCATTCAAATATAGTTTGTTATAGGTATGTTCATCCCGGACTTAATAACATTGAGCTAAATATTCTGAATGCAAAGATCAGAAATCGTATTTTAAAAGAGGGTAAATTCTATATTGTTCAAACAAGTTTAAATGATATTACTTACATGAGAAATACCTTTATGAATCACAGGACAACAATACAAATAATGGATGATTTGCTCGATGAAATTGAAAATATTGGAATAAATGAAACTTATGTAGATAAAAAGAAACAAACGGGTTAATAAAGAAATATTGAAATTTCAATGTTGGAAAAAAAGAAAGAACATCCAAAAGAAAAAACTAATCTACATCCGCGAAACAAACATCGTAAGCGATATAATTTTAAACAACTTATTGATACTTGTCCTGAATTGAATCAATATGTCAGTTTAAATAATTATGGTGATGAGTCAATAGATTTTTCTAATTATATGGCTGTAAGAATGTTGAATAAAGCCTTGTTGAAACATTTTTACAAAATCGAGAATTGGGATATCCCCAAATATTATTTAAGCCCGCCCATTCCTGGCCGTGCTGATTATATTCATTATGTTGCAGATTTATTAGGTGAAAGTAACAATGGCGAAATCCCAAAAGGAAAAAGTATAAAATGCCTGGATATTGGTGTGGGTGCAAGCTGTATTTATCCGATTATTGGGAACAGAGAATACGGTTGGTCATTTGTTGGTTCTGATATTGATAAAATTGCCATTGATTCGGCAAATAAAATAATTGAGTCAAATTTATTAATAAAAGGAAATATCGAGTTGCGATTGCAAAACAATTCAAAAGACATTTTTTTTGGAATTATAAAAACAGGTGAATTCTTTGATTTATCAATTTGTAATCCACCGTTTCATTCTTCTTCAGCCGAGGCAAAATCGTCAACACTAAGAAAACAAAGTAATTTAAAAGGGAAAAAAATTACTAAATCAAGTTTGAATTTTGGTGGCATAAATACTGAACTTTGGTGCGACGGCGGCGAAGAAAAATTTGTTAAGGAAATGATTCGCCAAAGTAAAAAATTCTCTAATTCCTGTATGTGGTTTTCTTCAATAGTCTCAAAACAATCTAATCTCAAAAATGTTTACTCTTTACTAAAAAAAGCTGAAGCTGTGGAAGTTAAAACAATTCAGATGGGTCAAGGAAATAAAATAAGCCGAATTGTTGCATGGACATTTCTTAGTGAAGGGCAGAAGCAGAGGCATAAAAAAGTTTAATGTAATTAATCAGAAAATAAACAGATGAAAAAAATCATTTCAATCATAATAGTATCATTAATGATAAGTTCTTGTCAGAATAAAAAAGATACAAGCATGTCAAATAACATTGATGGAATGAAACTAAGCCTGATTAAATATGTAAATCCATTTGTTGGAACAAAAAATATGGGACATACATTTCCAGGGGCAACATCACCATTTGGAATGGTGCAACTTAGCCCTGAAACAAATCAGCAAGCTATGTTTAAGGATGGGAAATATAATCCTGATACATACAAATATTGTTCAGGTTATCAGTTTGATGATTCCACAATTTTTGGATTTAGTCACACACATTTTAGTGGGACAGGTCATTCTGATTTAGGTGATTTTTTGATTATGCCGACAACAGGTAAATTAAATTTTGAACCGGGAGATGCCGGGATTTCAAGAAGTGGGTATCATTCACAATATTCTCATAAAAATGAATTCGCTGAACCGGGATATTATAAAGTGTATTTAGATGATTATAATATTGAAGCAGAATTGACAGCCTCAGACAGGGTTGGCTTTCATCAATATACTTTCCCGAAATCGGATAGTGTTAACATTATTTTAGACCTGATTTCAAACATCTATAATTATGATGGAAAAAATGTTTGGACATTTGTTCGTATAGAAAACGACTCACTAATAACCGGCTATACTCAAACTAACGGATGGGCAAGAACCAAAAAAGTGTTTTTTGCTATGCAGTTTTCCAAAGCTTTTAAAAGTTATGGACATAAAAAATATGGAGAAGTTAAGTATAATGGTTTTTATCGACGCTTTATTGAAACTGAAAATTTCCCGGAAATGGCAGGGAAAAATATTCGTGCTTACTTCAATTTTGAAACCGAGAAAAATGAAAAAATAAAAATAAAATTTGCTCTTTCTTCAGTAAGTATGAATGGTGCAATGAAAAATTTAAATGCGGAAATTCCACATTGGGATTTTGAAAAAACAAAATACGAAACTCAAAATAAATGGGAGCTTGAGTTATCAAAAATTATTATAGAAACAGAAACTAAAAAGCAAAAAGAAACATTTTATTCTGCATTGTATCATACCATGTTAAGCCCGATTATTTACGAAGATGTGAATAACCTATATATGGGTTTGGATCAGAATATTCATCAATCAAAAGACTTTACAAATTATACTATTTTTTCGCTTTGGGATACCTTTAGAGCTTTGCATCCATTATTTAATATCATCAATCAACAAAGAAATAATGACATGGTAAAGTCCATGTTGGCACATCACGATCAAAGTGTGCATAAAATGTTGCCGGTTTGGAGTCATTATGCAAATGAAAATTGGTGCATGATAGGTTATCATTCAGTTTCGGTTATTGCTGATGCCATTATAAAAGGGACTTCAGATGTAGATTTGAAAAAAGCACTAAAAGCTTGTCAAAACTCATCAACTCTATCTTATTTCGATGGGATCGACAGTTATATATCTTTGGGTTATGTGCCGGAAGATAAGAGCAGTTCTTCAGTATCAAAAACTTTAGAATATGCTTATGATGATTGGTGTATCGCGCAAATAGCAAAAAAAGCCGGTGAAAAAACTGTTTATGAAAATTATCTTAAAAGATCGAAAAATTATAAAAATGTTTATGATGCTGAAATTGGATATATGCGACCAAAATTATCAAATGGTAAATGGCGTAAAGAATTTGATCCGATGAATACACACGGACAAGGTTTTATTGAAGGAAATGCTTGGAATTACGGTTTATATGTTCCGCATGAAATTGATAATATGATTTCAATGATGGGTGGAAAAGATGATTTCTCCGATCATCTTGACAAAATATTTACTACAGAAATTGAAGATAAATATATTGAGAAAAACGAGGATATCACCAGAGATGGAATAATTGGAAATTATGTACATGGAAACGAACCAGGGCATCATATTCCGTATTTATACAACTGGACGAACAAGCCATGGAAAACGCAAGAGCGTGTAAGGATGATTATGAAAACCATGTATAGTAACGAAGAGGATGGACTTTGTGGAAATGATGATGCAGGGCAAATGAGTGCCTGGTATATTTTTAGTTCTTTGGGTTTTTATCCTGTACTTCCCGGTTCTGAGGAATATGCAATTGGCAGCCCGATAGTAAACAAAGCCACCATTAATCTCGAAAATGGAAAAATTTTGATAATTAGTGTAATTAACCAAAGTAAAGAAAATGTTTATGTTGAAAAAGTTGAGGTAAATGGAAAAGTAATTACCGGAAATTCATTAAAACATAGTGATATTATTAATGGAGGAGAAATAACTTTTTATATGCGAAGTACTCCAAAAGAGTTTTGAGTTTTAATTTTAATTGACCGATAGCATTTTTAGTTAGGTTGAAAACTAAAACTTCTTAGTAAAAATAACTCTTAAAATAAATTCATTATAACCCCTGTTTTCCTGAATTTTATTGAGATAAGAATTTTTCTCAGCTCGTAAATTCATATTACCAAGTTTCCAAACTGGGAAAGAAGAGTTAATATAAAAACCGGTTTTAATCTTCTCTGAGCTTTGATTTGAAAACCTAATACCAAAAGTATTTCTCCATTTATCAGTTGCACGATATGTGCCGCTAAAACCTAAAGTGTAAATCTGAGTTTTTTCTTCCAAATAATCTCTATTACTTATACTTGCAACAAGAGAAATACTTAAAGGAATTTTAAAGCTGAAGGTTTCATATAAAGAATATGTTGAAATTTTATAATTATTCGTTATTGTGTCAAATTCCATTTCACTGTTTTGAAGCGAATAATTAAAATTTGTGGAAGCGTTTATTTTTTTTATTTTATAATTATAACCACTCGATAAATTTAAAATCTCTGTTTTGTTTTCTGTTTCTCCTGTTTCGCTTTTATTACTTTGTAAATATGGCGAATAATTTATTAAAAAATACGGAAGTTTTCTAAATCTAAAAGAAACACTGATTCCATATACTGTATAATTTGTTGTTGAATTTTTCCAGTTAATTAAATTATCTTTACTTTTTCTGAAATGTGATGAAATAGATATTTTTCTTTTCAAAAAACTTTGACTAAATCTTGCCTCATAAGTTTTGAAATCATTCCTTAGATAAGGGGTTCCAAAGGAATTAAATCCCGGTCCAACCATTTTATATGAACCTGATAGCTTTGTCGTTTTAAGGTCAATTTTTGATTTGATGGCATATGCATAATCAATCGACCTGTTAATTTTCGGTTGAAAATTATCTCCTAACCATTCGGGGATATCACTATCGACATCAATATTCATAGCATCAATATCGTGTGTTACCGACGACATTGCAATTTCACCACTAATAAAAACTTTTTTCTTATAAATATAAAGTTTTGCTTCGGCAGCAATAATATAGTTTTCCTGAGGTTTTATTGTTCTAAATGCAGTATCCTGATAATGAATTATTGTATCGCCCGGGATAGTGTCGGCTTTAATTATATAAAATGATGAATCGGGAGTCATAGAATTTGCATCATCTTTAACATGAAGAAAAGAAAAATAAATATGAGACTTGTCGTTTTTACCTAGACCTATTTTCCCAAATTGCAAATATTGCTCATAAGTTTGTTGTGATGCTTCTACATTTTGAATTTTCTTTTTGGTTTTTCCCGAAACAAAAGCCGAATAAAAAATTCCCGGTGTAAACTCTATATTCACCCCTTTTACAGGAATACCGTTTAAAATCAACGGAGAATAAGCAGGACGGCAGGTTCCAATTTCAATAGTTGAAAAAGTTGACATGACTTTACGGAAAAATTTACCGGGCTTGGTTTTATATAATTGTTGCTTGGTTTTATTCAATAATAATTGTTTTGGATTTATCGAAAAATTAAAAGTATTTATATTTTGTCTTATCCCACTTTGCTCTGTTGACAGAAAAAGACTTGTATTTATTGGAATGCCATAGATTTCAAGTTGTAAATATAATTCTTCACGTAAGAAATTTGCAGGCACTTGTGAAAAAGACCCTTGCCTGTTTGAATACTGACCATATATTCTGTTATTTCCTGAAAATTTGATTGGAGAAAAACCTTCCTGAGCTAAAAGAGATAATGGAAATAACAAGCCCACAATAGCTGATGAAAATAATATATATTTTATCATGAGCTTGTTCATAATTTTATGATATCTCCTAAGATTTAAAATTAGTTAACCAAATTCCACTTGGGTGTTGGATTGTAATAAATGCTCTATAATGTGAGGCTTTTTTCAATCTAAAACCTTATTTTATCTATGTACCAACTTCTACAATTAAGAAAGAAGTACTATTGATACAGAAGATAATAACATTACTAGCTATCTCTATATGTAATAATCACATTCAGAATGCCAAGAGTATCCTCCTAAAAATCCGACATCGCAATCCATCGAAATATGCACTGTAATAACGCCATTGGAATCAATACCCTTATATGTTATTTTTACATTATCATACGAGCCGCCTGGAGCATGAAGCCACCATTCACACACGGGGTATGCTCCTTGAGTGGGATCTTTTGGTATCATATGAACATTTCTTATAGCATTGCCATTTTCATCTAATTCACATAGTTCAAATTTTATCCCTTTTTTCTTGTCTAGTCTGAAGAAACGAAGTATATGGCGGATTATACCATCGGGTCGTATTATGGCCATATCAAGGCCAGAAATTAACATACCGTTCTTATCCAATTGAATAGGTTCTTTATGTTCTTCGACAATAGCATGATACCCAATCAGAAATATAGTATCACCTTTGGGGGTAATGCATGAGGTAGTGTCTATACCCATCCTTTGGGGATTAAGATTAAACTTCACGTTGAATTTATGTTCATAATCAGGAAGGACAGTCAGTGGCCATTTATTTGATATGATGTTTTGTTCTTTTCCAAATTCAAAACTCCATACCTCACTTTTTATCCCCTTTGCTAAATTAGGATCCATAAAACATATTACCTGCCATCCATAATTTTCCCCCGATTCAAATTTCCGTGATGAAACAGGATATTGAAAAGAAGTTGTTTGTATATCTTTTTCCTCAAACCATGGAGGATTTGATTGTATAGCTTCTTCTTTTGTTTGTCCATCTAATAGCTCAATAATTATTAAATTATAAGTTATTATTTGTCCCGGTGGCGTTGGCATTGGAGGCATCCACATGAAAACAGGATATTCATCTTTTGCAATTGCTCCATCCTGAGGAGAAATAAGTTCAGGAGGGGAAGGATGTGCCACATTTACCTGAATACAATCCTTGCCAAGTCCTTGACCATCATCATTAATAACAGAAACGCAGAAAGTATAATTTCCTGCTGGTAAAGTACCTGTTCTTATTGCAATTTCTTTTAACTTTTCGTATTTACTGTTAAAATTTCCGCTTACAGGTTCTAAATCCGAGGGTTCAATAGGTCCTGAATATCCCTTATAAAGATAAAAAGGTGATGATTTACCCTCCCATATTAAGTCTCCATTATCATCATTAGTTATAGTACCAAGGAGATAAATATGATAATCATCTTCTTGAGATGTATTTGTAATAAGTTGAAGTTTCCATACATCCTCAATACTTACCTGATTGGGCGGTGGATACTGAAGTTTAACTATTACCTGTGAATTTACTTTTGTAGTAAATGATAAAATCAAGACTACAAATAAAGCAAAGATTAAAGCATTAAATTTTTTTATTGTTTTCATAATTCTGAAATTTAAAGTGAATAAATATATTTTATCAATTTCAAAATTAATCCAAGTCCATCCTTAAATCAATGATGAATGAGTGAACAAGTGTTTTGAATTATTGTACTGGTATTTTTGAAGTGTGAATGGGATGGGTAATTTATAAACCCGTAGTACGAATTAGTCATACTACGAGTCAAAATTAATTTTCTTACCAGTAATTCGTGCTACGGGTCTCAAGGCAAACACAATTTATACCGACCTTGCATATTCTTTCAATTTATCAATAAAATATTTTTTCTTGCTTT
>Ga0222678_1000075_pt1 | contig 52204 bp, 39 predicted proteins | sample AntAcemetagen937_FD_179801 | JGI IMG/M metagenome (GOLD analysis project Ga0222678, IMG submission 179801) | Saline water microbial communities from Ace Lake, Antarctica - #937 | ecosystem: Environmental > Aquatic > Non-marine Saline and Alkaline > Saline | place: Antarctica: Ace Lake... | reverse complement strand
CGCCACTAAACCATATACGCAACGTTAGCGGCAATTAAAAGACCAAGAATATGGAACATTATTTTATCATCAAAAATGAAGAACAGAAAGGTCCATTTAATCTAAATGAGATTATTGAGATGAATCTTTCGGAAGACACACTGATTTGGAAAAAGGAATTGAAAGACTGGATACAACTAAAAGACCTACCCGAATATAATAAAAATGTACCTCCACCAATACCTAAAACAGAACAGCCAAAAATTCAGGTCAATATTGAAGATATAAAAGATAACTACGTTGGGTTGACAAATAAAGATGAAATCACAGACTCTGTCAGTAATATTGAATCAATAACTACAAACAATGAAAATGCTGGATTTTTGTTGCGGTTGGCAGCATTTTTTATTGATTTTGCTTTTATGTTTTTTTTAACATCTTTTATTTGGGCTTTGCTTCAATTGCCTATTCCACTCAATTCTAAGAGTCTGTTTTCTGGTAGTTTTTTAGTATTTAAGAATCCATTGGGTATTTTATTTGGTTGGTTTTTTTACGCATTGTTTGAAAGTAGCAAGTTCCAAGCAACACCAGGAAAAGCAATTTTAGGATTAAAAGTGACCGATGATAAATTTGAAAAAATTGGATTTGGGCAAGCATCAGGTCGTTTTTTTGGAAAGATTTTATCCGGTTTAATACTCGGTATCGGATATATAATGATTGCGTTTACAAAAAACAAGCAAGGTTTGCATGACCAAATGGCACACACATTTGTATTAAAAGAAAACGTAAAAGGAGTTAAAAGAACGACACCTTCTTGGATTGTTCTAATTACTGCGTTTGCACTTTTTATTATTTCCCTATTTATTCCTGCAAATACAGACCTCATTGACACATTGGATTCATTTAATGCAAATAGCTATACTTCTAATAGTTCTGAAGACAAGGTCAATAATATCTCATTTTCTTATGCAGGTATCTCTTTTGACTATCCAGATAACTGGAAAGTTGAAAAAGAAGAACTTCAACAAGACTTAGCATATCAAATTAATTGTGAAAAAAAAGGTATTAACTCTTCCGAGATAATTTCAATTACATGGTTAAATATGGAAATGGAACCACGAGAGATAATTGAAAATACAATAGAAGGAATGAAAGAAGAACCTACACATAAAAACTCCAATACAAAACCCATATTCAAATCTGTTTATAAAGGGTTTAATGCTTTTAAATCAGACTTCGATTTAGTATTATTTGGTGAAAAATTCTTCGGTAGAATTATCTCTTTCAATGCAAGTGGAAAAACGATATTAATACTTAAACAAACAGACAGAATTGATAAATTAGATTCTGAATTTAAGATAGTTGAGAATAGTCTAAAAATAGAATAAAAGCCGCTAACACTAAATATAGGCAAATTGCCGTTTTTTTTTGTTTCTTTATCTGTATTCATAAGTCAGTATATTTTATCAAGTTTCTACTAATTTTCAAGGGCAATCAGCCCATATTATCAACGTTAGCATTCAGAGGAGAGAACCTCTGCAACAGCATGAAACAGTAACAAAACAGATAAATAAAATGAATATTAACAAATAAAAAAAGGAGGACAAAAATGCGACACAAGCGATTAAAATTAAGTGCCATACTCTTGTTAGGTCTAGGACTAACGGGTCTACAAGCACAAGAAACCATTCCAGCCACAGGCGGTAATGCCACGGGCAGCGGAGGCTCGGCGAGCTATTCCGTGGGACAGGTAGTTTACACAACCAATACTGGAACGAATGGTTCGGTAGCACAAGGCGTGCAACAACCCTTTGAAATTTCGGTAGTAACAGGGATTGAACAAACCAAAGGAATTAATCTTTCGGTTTCGGCTTACCCAAACCCTGCGACTGATTTTCTGATGTTAAAAGTTGAGAATTATGACAATGGGAATTTGTCGTATCAGCTTTTCGACATGAACAGTAAACTTTTGCAAAACAAAAAAGTAACCAGCAACCAAACAAGCATTGTTATGAGCAATCTTGTTCCTGCCACCTATTTTGTAAAAGTAATTCAAGAAAACAAAGAAGTAAAAACATTTAAAGTAATTAAAAATTAAGGAGGAATAAACAATGAAAAAATTATTTACAATTTTAGTCCCGATGGCTATCGGGATATTATTAACATCAACACTTTGGGCACAGAGCCCCGAAAAAATGAGTTATCAGGCTGTAATCAGAGATTTAGATGAGAATCTTGTAACAAACCAGACCGTAGGCATGCAAATAAGTATTTTGCAAGGTTCATCATCTGGGACAGCCGTTTACACCGAAACCCAAATGCCAACTGCTAATTCCAATGGCTTGCTAAGTATTGAAATTGGTAACGGAACTGTTGTAATTGGCGATATTGCCACCATTGAATGGGCAAATGGGCCTTATTTTATTGAAACAGAAACCGACCCTACCGGTGGAACAAATTACACCATAACGGGGACAAGCCAATTACTAAGCGTACCCTTTGCGCTGCATGCAAACGAAGTTGACCCTAATGTACCGCAAGGCACACAAGCAGGCGAAATGCAGTATTGGAATGGTGCAGAATGGGTAACTGTTGCAGCAGGTAATGAAGGAGATATAATGACTTTCACTAATAATACCCCTACATGGGTTGGGGAATCAGGTGTTAGCAGCGTAGAGAACCCCATCACCGGTAAAATATGGATGGATAGAAATCTTGGTGCTACACAGGTGGCAACTTCAAGTACCGATGAGGATGCTTATGGTGATTTATACCAGTGGGGTCGTGCTACCGAAGGACATGAAAATCGTGGCAGTAGCATAACTTCAACTCAGGCTACTACCGCTGTACCTAACGGAGGCAATCCTTGGGACGGACTGTTTATAACTGTAGTAACTAGTCCTACTGACTGGTTAGTACCCCAAAATGACAATTTATGGCAAGGAGTAAATGGAGTAAACAATCCATGCCCAAGTGGTTACCGTGTACCAACTGAAGCTGAATTAGATGCGGAGCGATTAAGTTGGTCCTCTAATAATGCAGAAGGTGCTTATGCTTCGCCACTTAAATTGTCCTTAGCAGGCTGCCACTACTACAGCAATGGCTCGCTCGTCAATGTAGGTTCTTACGGCTACTATTGGTCGAGTACTGTTACTGGTTCCAAGTCGCGCCACCTGCTCTTCAACAGCGGCTCTGCCCTCATGTTCAGTTTCTACCGTGCGTTCGGGTTTGCTGTCCGTTGCATTAAGGATTAGTCCTGAGCTTGACGAAGGTTTGATGCTTTCGATTTAATATGTCAATCTTGACACTTAAACTCCCTGTCCAGACGGGCAGGGAGTTTTTATAATACCTGCTTTGAAAAAAAAGCAATAATGTTTGAGGCAATTCTTAAATTTGCCAATGATTCTGGCAATGAAGTTCGTTAGATGCTTTTTTAGTCTAGGAGTTAAACTTTCTTATGCTCATTTTATGATCTTTAAAAACTTTATTACAATTCTAATTGCTTGTCTTTTATCGTTTAGTGTGTTTGCTCAGCATAACATCAACGGAAATTTCCCTTCTTTGGAAGGCCAACAAGTTAAATTGGTGGGTTATCAGGATTTTGGAAAATCTATTATCGACAGCGCCAGAATTTCGGAACAAGGCGATTTTACATTAAGCTATGCCGATAAAGATCTGGGAGTTGGTTATTTAGCAGCTGAAGACAATAAGCCATTTATATTAATCCTTAGCAGCGAAGAGATAAAATTGAAAGGCGAAAGCTTTATTTTTCCTGAAACTATTGAGATTTTTAAAGGTGAGCAAAATCAATTATTTGAGCTCTACGCTTCAGAACATGCACGCCGGGAACAAGCGCTTAGTGCATGGGATTATCTGATTAAAATTTATAAACAGGATTCCCTTTTTGCAATACATAAAGTACCTCAACAGGCAATAGAAAACGAAAAGCAACGGATTAATGCAGAAGACAGCTTGTTTTTAGCACGTTTAAATCCTGACAGTTATGTGAGTTATTATTTGCCGCTTCGCAAATTGGTAAGTTCGGTTTCTACCATTGCACAGTTCCAAACTGATGAAATTCCGGCTACCATAACTTCATTCCGTAATATTGATTATACCGATCCGCGATTACAAAAAAGCGGTTTGTTGGCTGATGTTATCGAAAGCCAATTCTGGCTAATTGAAAATAGCGGGTGTTCTTTGGATTCAGTATTTATCGAAATGAATAAATCCATAGATGTTATAGTTGAAAATCTTTTATCGAATGAACAGGAATTGAATGAGATTAGCGAATACGTATTCAAACTTCTTGAAAAACGCAGCTTGTTCAAATCATCGGAATATTTGGCTTTAAAATTACTCAACGAACAGGGCTGCACCATTAACAGAAACTTTGCCGGCCAATTGGAAAGCTACCGGGCGATGAAAAAGGGCAATATGGCGTCAGATTTTCAGTTAAAAAATGATGTCATCGCACCTGGCTATGAATCGAATAAACTGCCCAAAAAACTTTCTGATATAAAAAGCAAATATACTGTGGTGATTTTTGGAGCAAGCTGGTGTCCTGCATGTCCGCAGGAACTTTCAACAATTTCAGATTTTTACAAAAAATGGAAAGCGCAAGGCGTTGAAGTGGTATTTGTTTCATTAGACGAAGAAGAGAAAATATTTAAAAGTTTTGCAGGAGTATTTCCATTTATCAGTTTATGCGATTACCTTAAATGGGAAAGCCCTGTTGCGAAAGATTATCATGTATTTGCTACGCCAACCATATATTTACTCAACAATAAGCGAGAAATATTGCTTCGTCCTAATTCTGTAAGTCAATTAGACTCATGGGTAGATTGGTATTTGGTGGAGGGCAATAAATGAAAATCTTAACTATGATAGATAAAAATAATAGCGGAATGAAAACCACCGAAATGCTAACACGCAATATAGCAAAAAGCGGTGAAGTGCTTAATTGGGGCGGTTTTAGCCCGTTTCAACTTCATCTTGGTTTGATAGTGAATCGCTCGCAATCCGCTTCATGCCATATTGCCATACGTTGGGCACAAGGCCGGGAGAACACAGATAGAAATTTGAAACTGCAAAAATATAATTGGTAAACTTAATTAATTCAACATGGAACAAATTATTTCTGATTTTAAAGACCTTCTTCAAGAAAGAGAAGATAAGTTAAGAGATCTTAGGGAACAAGACTTATCGACAAAAAGAGAAGAAGATGAAATACAAGAAGACTTTTACACCGATCCTCGCCGAAAGACATATCATGATTTACGAAAACAAGTAAAAGGATTAGAAGATCAAGAAACCCAATTTATGGAAGTTCAAAATAGAGTCTTTAATACTTAAATATTTAAACGATGATACTTAAAAAAATTATAGTTGACACATTTCTTACCTTCAATAATGGTTCACAAGAAAGAAAGGAATTTGAATTTGACAAATATGGTCATGTAAACCAAGTATCTATAGTAAAATACATAAAAGACAATACGCACAATTGTGTGAATGTAGTCATATTAGATGTATGGCATGAAATAGAGAATTCGAAAGACTCCTAACTTAAAAGTTATAGACTTAAACCAGTTTAAATGGATTTTAAAAAGTTAGAAAAGCCCAGTTGCTAACAAAGAACTGAGTTAAAATCCAAGTAAAACCCTTAAAAATTTTTCTTTTTAAAATACCCTGTTGATTCATGGGGGCACTTCAAAAAGAAAAATTATTGAATAGTTAAACGACTCTTATAGTTTGGATCATAGGGTATCCCTGATTTAGCCACAGCAAATGATTGTTTTAATAACTTGTTGCTAACAGCTATCAATGCAAGTTTCTTGGATTTTCCTTTGTTTACTAACCGACTATAAAGAGTCTTACACTGGGCATTTGTTTTGAATGCTGAAAAGCTGCATAAAAACAAGCTAATTCTTATTGCTGGATTACCCGTCTTACTTATTCTTGACATGCCTCTGATACTTGATCCTGAAGTGCGCTCTGTGGGTGCTATACCAAAAAACGAACTAACTTGTTTGTGATTCTCAAAACTGTAAAAAGCATTGGTATTGGCTATTAGTAGTATTGCTGTTTTCTTACCAATACCTGGTATCGAAGAAATATTGGTGAGCATTTGACCAGCATTTTGCTTTATTAAATATTCCTTCTCTTGCTCTAATAATGCAATCTCTTTTGTAATACTTTTTAATTGGCGCTTGAGTGATCTTACAATGCTTCCTGTTGTAAAACCTTGACTCTGCAAACTATGCAATTTGTTTTTCAATGCAGTACTTTGCTTAAAATAAATCTCAATACTAGAGTTAAGCAATTTGCATTGTACAATATAATCAGGCTCTGGTTTCCATGCTTGAAGTTGCTGCTCCGTAGCATACATATAAATCATCTTGCTGTCACTTTTATCTGTTTTGTTTCGCTGCAGCTTCATTTGAATAAATCTCTTTATTACCATTGGATTAACAACTGACACTAATATGTTCTTAGAATATAGATAAACTGCCAATTGCTGATAATAACTACCTGTGGCTTCCATAACACACCATGTATTTGAGGGGTTTATGCTCTTCGAAAAACTTCTAAAGCCTTTTAACGTGTTTTCAAAACATAAATGCCCTTTTTCAGGAAACCAAACATCAAAATTGTCTTTTGAGATATCAATCCCAATAAATTGTTTACTTTTATACATAACTTTTTAATTTTATGAAAGAACGATTCTACTCGGATACAGCAACCTATAAACAGGCTTTATGCCCATAGAACTGAACGTATTACAGTAGGGAAAGAGTGGGGATCATCTTTGTTGACGAGATTACGACTCTCTAAAAATATATCGATCTTATTCCACTCTTTCGTTCTTTCTGTTTTTATAAAAATACTTAATTCTAAAAAAACCAAGATGCAAGCTTAGGAAAAATATAGTGCATTTGGCAGATAGTGCTAAATATGAAGATATTAGCAATAAATAAAATTAGTCGTAACTTGAAAATGAAGCGTTCCAAAATGCCAAACGCACCATATTCAAACCGTTAGCGGTTATTATAAAAGAAAACGACAACGAGCATTAAATTGAAACACATTTTAACAGGAATAATCTTACTAATTACAGCAAATCAATTATTTGGACAAGAAATAAGAATTTCTGACAATTTGATTTTGCAAAAACTTTCAGAAAATTGTTATGTTCATATGCAAAGCAACAACAACGGATTGATTTACATTAACAATGGAGAAGCAATTATTGTTTCAACTCCCGATTCTGATATTGAAACACAAAATCTTATTAATTGGGTAAGAGATGAAAAGCACTCAAAGATTGTCGGATACATAATTGACAGATGGCATCCAGACGCTATGGGAGGACTAGATGTTGTTCAAAAGAACGGCATAAAATCGTATTCTTACGAATTGACAAGACAAATTGCCAAAGAGAAAGGATTACCAATTCCTGAAATTGGATTTAAACCTAAAAAAAAGATTAAAGTAGGTAATAATAAAATAATTTGCCATTACCTTGGAGAAGCACATACTTCTGATGGAATTGTCGTTTGGATACCAAGTGAGAAAATTCTATTTGGAGGAAATGAGATTAGAAATTATAACGGATGGGTCGGTAACATTAGCGATGCAAATCTTGATAAATGGTCTGAGACTGTAACAAAAATCAAAGAAGAATATGGTTCTGCAAAGATTGTCATTCCAGGACATGGAAATTACGGAGGAGCAGAGTTAATAGATTACACAATTAACTTATTTGACCTTCCTCATAATGATTCAACTGCAAACGGTTCTAAAGTATTTCTTTCACCTGAACTAAAAACAGACAATGACATTTTAATAAAAGCTGAATCTGACTCACTTCAAAATGCTGAGCGAATACTGAAAAATGTAATTATGGTTGTTCAAGGTTCAACAAAATACATAGAAATAGAATCTCCACAAATTGTTTATCAACCTGACAATCAAAGAATCAATTCTGAAACTGGAAGGGTGAAAATTTATGACAAAAAAAATGACAAAGCAGTTTTGAGAACAGATGTCAATTATAGAAGATTGATTGTTTATAGATACAATAATTCTGTTGGATTTGTAGTAATATTAAGAGAAATAGAAAATAACAACCGCTAACAAGCTTATACGCCATTGCCGCAGCTCAGGCTTCGGTTAGAACAGAATTAGTATATTTGACATGAAATTTTCAAATCAAAAACAATCAAAATAAAGCGGCAACGGCGCATAGCTAAAACGTTAACGCCAAGCTTAACACTTAGAATATTATTTTTTTATTAAAAAATATATTAAAATTGAGATTTATTTTTATTCTAAAAAAATCAAAAATTTATAATTTAAGTAGTACGACATATGAAAGATATTAAAAAAAAATTAGCTCAATCAAAAAATATTAATGAAGTTTATGAGCTGTTATCAAATTATTTAAAAGATACTTTAAAAAATTCTGTTTGCATTCTAGTTCAATTAGACGAAAAACAAGATGAAGCTTTTGTATACAGTTTAATTGGCTTAAAAACCCCATTATTTAATAAATTAATACGTATTTTAGGATTAGACCCGGTAGGTAAAAGATTTAGAAACACTCCAATTGGAAGAAAACGTTTTTTTTCATCCAATAAACTGATACCTTTTCAAGGTAATTTGTCTCAATTTTCTGAAGGTGCAATTCCTGATTGGATTTGTAATGTTGTTGAAACAGTTTTTAATATTAAAAATATTTATACGATAGGTATTAGCTACGAAAATGTTCTAATTGGATCCGTAATGGTATTTCCAAGAATGGATGATACGGCTTTATTTATTGAAATTGAGAAAAATATTACTTTTTTTTCAAAACGAATGAAAGAGATAATTGACACATATAAACAGGATATTTTAGGTTTAGATACAAGAGATATATTTACAAAAGCAATTTTAAATAATATTAGTCACGAAATTCGTACACCGCTTAATGGTATTGTGGGCCTAATGGATGCCGGGCTTAGATTATTAAACGATAATGAAAATACAAAAGAATTAACCTCGATCATTTGGAAAAACTCTCTTGAATTAACTAACAAGCTGGATAATCTTTTAGTACTATCTGACTTTCAGACAAATGGTACTCATATTAGTCCCAAAAGTTTAAGTGCAAACGTAATTGCATTTGAAGTGGAACAAATTGTTCGGGAACAAAGCTCTGTAAATAAAGACAGAAATATTATTTTAAATATAAACATAGATGAATTGAACATTCCTGTTGTTTCTATAGATATGTATTACTTTAAACTTATTGTTGTTGAACTAATAAATAATGCACTTAAATTTTCAGAAAAAGACATTACAATAAATTTAAATGGGAATAAGGTTTTAAAAATTGAGATTTGCGATGAAGGTATTGGTATGACTGAAAAAGAGATTACTGAATATGTAAAAGCCTTTAATCGTAACAAAGAAATCTGTGAAAAATATACAGGAATGGGGATTGGTTTAAGCATTGTGAAACATATTGTAAAAAAACACAATTGGCAAATTTCTTTTAATTCTACTATAGATAAAGGCACATCAGTTACAATTTATTTAGAAAGACATGATATTGAAAATACTGCATTAAACACAAGTTCCAATTTGAATGAAAACAAATAGTTGTATGTAAAACGAATTGACAATGATTACTTTGGAGATGAATAAAAGCCAGGCGTTAACACGCGCTATAGTTAATTGCCGTTGCTGTGCAAGTTTCAAGTTTTTAGCTTTTATTAAAGGTAGTTGTAGCTTGACAGGAAAGTGCCACGTAATCGGCTACTATTCTTATACAAAACGTTACAGGCTACTTTATTCGAATTCAATAAGTTAATACAAATGCAAGGAAAAAGATATCCAATTAAAAAAGCCTCAGTGAAACACCAACCAAAAGGACTTTCGATTCTTTATGAGGATCATGATATTCTTGTTGTAGATAAAATAGCTGGTCTGTTGACCGTGGGAACTGAAAGAGAGAAGCATAAAACAGCTCATTTTATTTTGAATAATTATGTGAAAAAAGGAAATGAACGATCAAAAAATCGGGTATTTATAGTACACCGTCTCGATAGAGATACTTCAGGGATTCTAATTTTTGCCAAAAATGAAAATACAAAACGTTATTTACAGGATAATTGGAAAGAATTCAGCAAAAAATACCTTACAGTAGTGCATGGTAAACTTAAAGATAAAGAAGGTGTAATTACATCGTATTTAACAGAAAATAGGGCATTCAGAGTATATTCTGTAAATGAGCCAGACAAAGGAAAATTTTCTAAAACAGGCTACAAAGTCATTAAGGAATCGGGTAAATATAGTTTACTAGATATTAATCTCTTTACAGGTAGAAAAAATCAAATTCGTGTTCATATGTCTGAAAAGGGACATTCTATTGTCGGTGACAAAATTTACGGAATTGCAGATAAAGGAATTAAACGGTTAGCTCTTCATTCTACTTCACTTACAATAAGACATCCATTAACGCAAAAAGAAATGAGTTTTAAGACAGAGATTCCTCTTTATTTTAAAACGCTGGTAAAATTATAGAGAAGAAAAATATGAAACTAGAAAATTATGTAGTTTGAGTTAAATAAACAATCCAAAAAAACAGCCTGTAACAAAAGCGCATACGCTATAGCCGCAGCTAGGGCTTCGTAGAAAAATTAAAAGTAAATTTGAAAATGAATTTCCAAACTCAAATACATTAAAATACAGCGGCAACAGCGCATCGCAATACCGTTGTGTGACACATGCCCCATCAATAGTAGATATGTATATGTATAAAAATGATGGAATAATTAGACCTTAAGATAGTAATTTTTTAATAAACATTGATTGGAAAACAGGAGATTTGTGATGGAAATGTCAAAGGATGAAACTTTGTGGTTGCAAAGTGAAGGAGAAAAAATGCTCATGGATTTAGGAGTAAAAGAGCGAGATTATGTAATCGATTTCGGATGTGGTAAAGGTCGATATACAATACCTTTATCTAAGATTGTTGGAAAGGAGGGATGTGTTTATGCAGTTGAATGTGACGAAAATGCAATGGCTATTCTTCAAGAAAGACTTCCCCTGTTTTCAACTACTGATGCTATTAAGTTTCTGAAAATTGACGATTTAGAAATAACAACTACTATATCTGACAAAACCATTGATTCAATTTTTGTTTTCGATGTTTTACAATATGTACAAGATTGGGATTTACTTTTCTCATATTTCTTTCGTGTATTAAAACCAAATGGAATCATTTGCATTTATCCGGCTGCAATTCCTCATCCTGGTGATGTTGACATAGAGCTTGCTCTCTCAAAAATGGAGAAAGTCGGGTTTCAGTATGTGAGATCAACTAAATTTCGGATGATGCATAATGTAGATATGGTTAATGATATTGTTTATAGTTTCTGTTTAAAATGAAAAATATTGCATAATGATAACCCCAACTAGGCAAGTCTTCCAGCAAAGCCTGTGCACAAGCGTGACGTGTGCTTTACTAAAAACTCAATATTTTTTCAACAAATAATAATAATTTACTACATTTGAAAACTGCTAAAAAAACCCATATTCAATGAAAACATAATAATTAGAAAAGGTACACAATACACACCAATATGGAGTAGTAAATGTAGTTTGCTACATTTAGATAATGAAGAAATAAATGTGATTTTACACATACTCATCCGTTAGCTGCAAGCAGGTAAACTGCACAATAATGGGATTACTTAAAAATTAAAAAAGCATAAAAAATGAATACTAAAAGTTTAAAAAAATATCAATCATATATTTACTTAATAACTGGGTTTGTGTTCCTTTTCTTTTTTAACGGAAGATGGATTATACCTATAGCTGCATTTATAGCTCCTATATTTTTAATTCGTTTTTATAGGTTTCACAAAACCTTTAAAGGATTTTTGTTCATAGTTCTGGCTGGTTGGATATCAAATATATTCATTTGGAAAGGGATAATACCTATGTCTGGCTTTTTCTATTATTTCATTATGTTTATAATGAGCGTGTCCACCGCTCTAACTTTTTTATTAGATAGAGTTTTTACTCAAAAAATAAAAGGAATAATTTCAACACTGGTTTTTCCGTCCGCATACGTGTTAATGGAGTTTATTGTCGTATCAACTAATCCTTCAGGTTCTTATGGTACATTGGCACATACACAAACATCTTTACCATTATTGCAAATTTTTTCAGTTACAGGAATATGGGGTTTAGTATTCATTATTACTTGGACATCATCAATAATCAACTGGCTTTGGGATTATTCTTTTGAAAGAAGTAAGATCAATCTAGCATTTCTGATTTTTGGAGTTCCCTTCTTAGCAGTAATACTATTTGGGCAATCAAGGTTGTTTATAAATGATAAAAACGAAACTGTAAGGATTGCTTCAATAAATATTAGCAAAGCTGCATTAAAAAACCGTCATAATGCGAATGTTGATTCTATTGCTGAAAAAGCCAATGATGATTTTTTGACAAATTGTGAGATTGCTTCTTCTTCTGGTGCCAAAGTTGTGTTTGGAATTGAAACGGTTATAAGTATAAATAAGGATTTAGAAGATGAGTTTATTAAAAAAGCAAAAGTTATTGCCAAAAAAGAAAGTATTTATTTAGGACTTCCAATGGAGGTAATCCCAAAAGATTACCCAGAAGTACGTCCAGAAAATAAAATCATTTGGATTTCTCCAGAAGGGCAAGTTTTATTTACATATCATAAAGCAAAACCTACACCTGGCGAAGGAAATTATGGTGATGGGATTATCAAATATTTCGATTCTCCCTACGGACGAATAAGTTCGACAATATGTTTCGATATGGATTTTCCTTCCTTAATAAGTCAGGTTAATAAAATGAATATTGATATTATGTTGGTGCCTGGTAACGATTGGCAGGAGATAACACCTTATCACACCTATGTTGCATCGGCAAGAGCTATTGAACAGGGTTTTAACATGGTCAGAGCTGCATCACGTGGATTGTCGGCATCTTTTGATTATAAAGGACAGATATTGTCATCTATGGATTATTTTAATACCGATGACCTTATTCTATACTCTGACATACCAACACGGGGACAAACAACAATTTATTCAATATTAGGGAATTATTTTGCTTATCTATGTATTGTATTTCTACTAATTATAACATTAAAAGTAATAAGGAAAACAAAAATTGCCAGCAGCTAACAAAAAATAAAGTGCATTTAGCAAATAGTGCTAAAATTGAACTTTGTAGCAATATATAATATTAGTCGTAGTTTGAAAATGAAGCGGTGCTAACGCCAAACGCACCATATTCAAAACGTATGCCTTTATCAAAAAGCTATCTCAGTAGAATTTAATTTTGAAAAAGAGCAATATATAGATGATATAAAGTTATAATATTTCACTATCATTATTACAACTCCACAAACCAAATTTTCCAAGTAATAATAATCTACCTCAAAGCCCACTGGCGTTCATTTACAATACCTTACAATCCCGTCTCCCGTCTTTCAACTTCCAACCTCAACCTCAACCTCAGCCTTAACCTAAACCTTCTTGCCTGCCGAAGAGAATCGTAGGCAGAAACATCACTCTCAATAAATATTCCAACAACAATTCAAAACACATCTATTTAATTTATATATTTGGAGTCGGTTAAAGAATATCTATATACTAATAATTCTGATAGGTTTACTAAATTTAAATTACTATGCTAAACCAGAGCCACTTTATACTACCTGACTATAAATAATACTTTTAAAAGATATCCTCATGAAGAATATCCTTATCATCGATGACAAGAATGAGAATCTCATTACCTGCCAAGCTATATTAGATGATAATTTCAGTAAATGTAACATTTTCAAAGCCTTATCAGGAAAGGAAGGTATTGAAATTGCTATAAAAGAACAACCCGATGTAATTATTTTGGATATTGTAATGCCCAAAATGGATGGCTATAGTGTAACCCGAGAGATTCGTAAATTCAATAAAGATGTAATTATAATTGCGCAAACGGCTTATGATTTAAGTGGTGATTATGAAAAAGCAATTGCTGTAGGCTGCAATGATTATTTGTCGAAACCAATAAATGCTAATGAATTGAAGCAAATGATAAAAAAATACTTATAGAAACAATATTCTATGCATCAGAGTATTCGATTAATTTCCGAGGCTAAGGTGAAAAATTAAATATATTTATAGTAATTATTTAGATTGAGAGCTAATAAAATAAAAAAAACTCCATGACTAATAAACTGTCTTACGAAGAATTAGAAAATCAGATTGCTGAACTTCAAAAGCAAAACGAAATTCTGAAATCTTCTGAAAATTCAGATAAAAATACCAGGAAGGCGCTGAAAAAAAGTGAGGAATTTTTTAAGGGAGTTATTGAAAACACTTCGGACATCATCCTGATTGTGAATAAAATTGGAACTTTTAAATATGTAAGTCCGTCCGTAGAAAATATCCTAGGATACAGACCCGATGAATTGATTGGTAAAAAGAGCTTTCAGTATATTCACCCGGCAGATATACCCAGGGCAATAGTTGATTATGGCAAGGCAATACTAACAGAACAGGTTATAGTTCCCAATTCATTCCATATCCTGCATAAAGATGGTTCCGTGAAGGTACTGGAGGGCATAGGTAAGAACCAGTTTAAGAATCCGGCCATTGCTGGTTTTATCATGAATATCCACGATATCACCAACCGCCTGAGATTGGATCAGAAGCTTGATGAAAATGAAAAACGATACCAACAGATTTTTCAATTTTCACCCGATTCAATTATTATCCATGATTTGTATATGAATATCTTGGATGTAAATAACAAGGCAGTAGTAGAGTTTGGCTATTCAAAACAAGAACTGCTCGAAATGAAGGTATTTAACTTACATCACGAGACCGAATTGAAACATTCCGCACAAGTGTTGGCTGCTATGAAGAAAACAGATATGTTAAATGTAGAGTCAAAGTTTGTGAGAAAAGACGGTTCTGTTTTCTGGGCTGAAGCAACTCCTCGCAAATATACGATTGGAAGCAAAACTATAATTCATGTCGCTATTAGAGACATCGCCAAGCGCAAGATGGCAGAAGATAAATTAAAGAAAAGCGAACATAACTACAGAGTTTTATTCGATAATATTAGTGATGGAATCTTCGTTCTTGATGCTGAAACAATGAAAGTAGTAATTTCTAATAAAGCAATTGCAAAAATCTATGGATTCGATTCTGAAAAAGACACAGTTTATGTAAATCCAATTGATTTCATTTTACCGGAAGATAAAGAAGCTGTTTATAAGATCATTGCTGAAGATATGTTTAAAAATAATTTACAGCAAACAAATGAATTCCGCTCACTTACCAAAGATAGGAGAGAAATATGGGTAAGTGCAATCGGTGTCAAAACTGAATATCAAGGCAGATTGGCAGGTCTAATATCAATTAGAGACATCACCGAACGTAAGCAAGCTGAAGAGGAAATCAATAGGATGGCAAAAATACTGGATATTGCCCCTAATTCAATTACTATTCATGATTTTAATGGGAATTTTATATATGCAAACCAAAAGACCTTTGATATACATGGCTATACCAGAGATGAATTTTTTGCTCTTCCACTAGATAAACTTGATACACCGGAAACGACAAAACTAATTCCTGCTAGAATGAAGGAAATATCTGAAAGAGGTGAAGCAAATTTTCAGGTTGAACACATTAGAAAGGATGGTTCCATTTTTCCAATGGAAATATTTGCTCAATTAACAAAATGGGGCAATACCAATTCTATTCTCAGTATCGCCACCGATATTACAGAGCGCAAGCAGGCAGAGGCAATAAAAATCATTCAGTATGAAATTATTAGAATCGTATTTAGCACCAACAACCTTTCAGAATTTTATGAAATGGTCAGAGGGGCGCTGGGTCGTATAATGAACGTTGAAAATTTCTATGTGGCATTTTATGATGAAAAAACAGACCAATTCTCAGCAGTCTTTGAAAAAGATAAAAAGGATCAAATCCCTAGTTGGCCATCTGGTAAATCATTGACAGGTCGGGTGATTAAAGAACAAAAACCCTTAATTCTGAAAAAGGCAGAAATACTGAATCTGGCCAATACTGGTGAAATAGAATTAATAGGTACCACGGCAGAAGCTTGGCTTGGAGTGCCCTTAATAATTGGAGGGAAGGTTTCTGGCGTGCTGGTAGTGCAGGATTATGATAATCCCCAGGCTTATAATCAGACTCATCTTGAACTACTGGAAATGGTTTCCAGAGAAATGAGTATTTGTATTGAGCGAAAGCAGTCGGAAGAAGCATTAAAACAACGTGAATCTATTTTATCAGCCATATTCGATTCAACCGCTGATGGTCTTTTGATTATAGATAATAATGGTAAAGTGATTCACAGAAATACTAAATTCAATAAAATGTGGCGTATTCCGTCAAAACTAATTAACTCCACAGACGATACTGAGCTACTTGATTTTGTTCTGAATCAGTTAAGCGAACCAAATCAATTTATAGAAAAAGTAAAAGAATTATATAAAAGTTCGAAATCAGACTATGATGTAATTTACTTTAAGGATGGACGGATATTTGAGCGCAGGTCTAATCCTCTGTTGGAAAGAAAAACCGTTAAAGGAAGAATATGGAGCTTTAATGACATCACCGAACGTAAACGGGTAGAAGCAGAAATGAAAAAGAGAATGAAGGAACTGGAAATTTTTAATGAGGCTTCAGTAGATAGAGAAATCATAGTTAATGAATTGCGGAAAGAGATTAATGAATTACTTAAAAAAAATGGTGAAAAAGAAAAATATGATATTGTTACCTAAATATTATTATTAATACTCCTAAGAATTAATTAGGTTTCGCAGTTCCAAAATTACAATGAGCAACTTCGTAGCATAGCTTACGAGGTATCGAATAGGATTTTTTTTTATTCAAGGCAGAGCATCGGAGTATTAACTCATTTATCCCGATACGCTACGCTATTTGGATTCGTTCAAAAACTATTTTCAATGCACTACGTTTTTGAAAATTGAGTTTCACGAATAAAAAAATGCATTGTATTTACCAATTTTAAAAATCCAGATGAAATTAATGAAAAATTCTGACTTTTTGAGCTTACGAACAAAAGGCATCTTTAATTCTGATTAATTTTTAATATCTTTGCTCACCAGCATTTTATTCGTTTTCGGGAAAACACTTCTATATTTCTAAATAATAGTATGCTATGAAAATAATTATTGAAAATATTAAAAAAGTTTTAGAAATGAATTTTGCACTAAACCAATCGATAAAAATTTTTATATCCAGTTTTATAGTTCTGATAATTGGTATTACAACCATTTATTATATTAATTATAATGATTTGTTAAACAAACATGTAGAACTTTCTAAAAATGTTACTAACGAAATATCTGTAGGAATTGAAAATCATCTTTTGGAAAAGGTCAAAACTACAAAAACAATTGCTGTTGCTCCTGGCATATTGGAAACTTTGAAAAAAAGCAATGAATATTACGGCTTGTTATCGGAACAAATCAGAGATAAAGAAATTCAATCTAAAAACGAAAAATGGAAAAGCATTAAAGATATTGATAATCCTTTTATACTTAAATATACCAACAACGTTGTTTCAAAATATCTAAAAAATCAACAAAATAATTTAGAAGGCGAATATGGTGAGATTTTTATTACCAATAAATATGGTGCACTAATTGCTTCTACAGCCAAACTCACAACATTTAATCATGGTCATAAATACTGGTGGAAAGGAGCATACAATAATGGCGCGGGATCTGTGTTTTTAGATGACAGGGGCTATGACAAAAGTGTTGGTGGTTATGTACTAGGAATTGTAGTTCCAATAAAAAGTGATGATGAAATTATTGGTATTTTAAAAGTGAATTTAAACGTATTAGGTTCGCTTAGTGAAATGATTTTGAACTATACAAGAGAAGGTTCTGAGGTAATAAAATTGGTGCGTAGCGGTGGTCTTATTATTTTTGAGGAAGGTAAAGAACCTCTTAGCGAAAGAGTTTCTGCAATACTTCTTGAAAAACTCAGGTCTGGGGAAGGTGCCGTTGTTGTAGAAGAAAATGGGAATGAGTGTATTATAGGTATTTCTGAGATTAGAATTACGAAAGGAATTAAAGGGTATAATTTTGGTGGGAGTTTCGAATCTATTGACCATAAAAAAGGAAATAGTGGAGAATCCTGGTATATAATAGATTATCATCCGATCTCTCTTATTGTTAAACCTGCTCAAGAAGATTTAAAAATATTATTATTGATTACATTTTTACTTTCTGTGATTTTGGCTTTTACTTCAAAAATAATAGGTAGTAGAGCTGCAAAACCAATAAGAAAATTAATAGAGCATGTAGAGTTAATAGCACAAGGGAATTTTGATTCAAGAGTTTCCGTTAAACGAAAAGATGAAATTGGGTTTCTTGGAAAATCCTTTAACCAAATGGCAAAAAACCTAAAAGAATCAACAACATCTGTTGATAAACTTAGTGCTGAGATAAACGAACGCATTAAAGCTGAAGAAGCCTTAAGCGAAAGTGAAAAAAAATACAAGTCTTTATTTAATTCTTTGCTTGATGCTTTCGCTTTTCATAAAATTGTATTAGATGAAAATAATGTACCAATTGATTATACTTTTATTGAAATTAATGATGCTTTTGAAAAACTACAGAATTAAAACGAGAAAAAATAATAGGAAAAAAAGTTACAGAAATATTGTCCGGTTTTAAAAATTATACAACAGAGTGGATAGATGTTTATGGTAAGGTTGCTCTAACTGGTGAACCCGCACGTTTTGAAAGCTTCTCGAAACCATTTAACAAGTGGTATTCCATAGTTGCATACAGCACTCAGAAAGGATATTTTGCTACAATCTTTGAAGATATTACTTTGCGAAAACAGGCCGAAAAAGTAATTTTAGAAAAGTCTGTGGAACAAAAAAGACTTTTTGATAAAAGCGAAAAACAGAGAATTGCCAATTTAGTTGTTTTAAATGATCTTAATAAAACCACAAAGGATTTAAAAACTGAAATAATAGAACGCAAGCGCTCAGAGCAAATTCAGAAAGTATTATACAATATTTCTAATTCTGTTAGGACAACAAATAATCTAAAAGAATTAATTGCCTTTATGCAGAAAGAATTGGGAACAATTATTGATACAAAAAATTTCTATGTAGCTCTATATGATTACAAAACAGACATGCTTGAATTCCCATTTTATGTTGATGAAAAAGATGGTTTTTCTTCTCATCCGGCAGAAAAAACTTTGTCGAAGTACGTTGTTGAAACAAGAAAGCCATTACTTGCGAATATTGCCCTTAAGGAAAAGTTTGTAAAAGAAGGCAAGCTGGAATATAAGGGTAGCTTATCAAAAGTATGGCTTGGGGCTCCACTTAAATTTGAAGGGAAAGTAACCGGTGTTATTGCTATTCAGAGTTACACAGATGAATTTGCATACAATGAGTCGGATATGGAAATGCTGGAATTTATAGGACAACAGATAAGTATTTCAATTTTTAGAAAGAAAGCAGAACAGGATCTTATTATTGCTTTTAAAAAAGCAAAGGAGTCTGACCGCTTAAAATCAGCATTTCTGGCAAATATGAGCCATGAAATACGAACACCCATGAATGGAATTCTTGGTTTTGCCGACTTGTTGAAAGAACCAAATTTGACAGGAGAAGAACAACAAACATATATCGGTGTCATAGAAAAAAGCGGAGCACGTATGCTTAATATCATCAATGATATTATTAATATTTCGAAAATAGAAGCAGGACTGATGGAAGTTAATATGCAGAAATCAAATATTAACGAGCAAATCGAATATGTTTATACTTTCTTTAAACCGGAGGTAGAACAAAAGGGGATTAAGTTTTCGTACATAAATTCTTTGACTTCAAAAGAAGCCATTTTAAAAACCGACAGCGAGAAAATTTATGCTATACTGACAAATCTTGTAAAAAACGCCATCAAATACACTGAAAAAGGTTCAATAGAATTTGGTTATACCAAAAGTGGTGAATACCTTACATTTTACGTAAAAGACACAGGCTTAGGTATTGACAGTGACAGACAGAAAGCAATTTTTGAACGTTTTATACAAGCTGATATTTCAGATAAACAAGCCTTGCAAGGAGCCGGTTTAGGTTTAGCTATTTCCAAAGCTTATATTGAAATGCTTGGAGGTGAATTGTGGGTGAAAAGCGAAAAAGGAAAGGGTTCAATCTTTTATTTTACTATCCCTTATGATGTAGGGTTAAAAAAAGTTGACGAAGTTATAAATAGCAGAACAGATTTAGAAATAAAAATTAAAAATCTGAAAATATTAATTGTAGAAGACGATGAAGAATCTTATTTACTCATAAATAAAATGCTAGGAAAAATGTATCGTGAATTATTACATGCTAAAAACGGTTTAGAAGCCATTGAACTTTGTAAAAATAATACTGATATAGATTTAGTATTTATGGATATTAGAATGCCTGTTATGGGAGGATACGAAGCTACCCGTAAAATACGTCAATTTAATAAAGAATTAGTTATCATCGCTCAAACTGCATTTGGTCTTACGGGCGATAGAGAAGATGCAATTAACTCCGGTTGTAATGAATATATTTCAAAACCAATAATAAGAAATGAATTTATTTCTTTGATAAATCGATTCTTTTAAAATAAATAATTTTGAATATCGAACACCGAACACCCCCGAAAGCTTTCGGGGTAAAGATTTTTGATTTTTTTTTATTACTCTTGACAAATCATTATTCATCATTCGTTAATCGATATTCGATATTTAATTTTTCAATCGTTTTTTTCTTTTCTGCCAAACTTATTATTAAACTTTAACTTTATCTATATTAAAATCATTTAATATCCATTACCAGTTTAGTTATGTTTTATCTTCTATTCTTTTTCATTTATCTTTTTGAATATCGAACACCGAACACCCCCGAAAGCTTTCGGGGTAACGATTTTTGATTTTTTTTTATTACTCTTGACAAATCATTATTCATCATTCGTTAATCGATATTCGATATTTAATTTTTCAATCGTTTTTTTCTTTTCTGCCAAACTTATTATTAAACTTTAACTTAATCCAAATTAAAATTATTTATATCTTTGAAAACACATAAATATTATTTAGAAATAAGAAAAGTTTAAACATCAAGAATTAATTATTAATTTAAGAAAAAAGTATGAAAAATTTATTAAAATTATTTGACATTATAAGAATTGCAGGAGTTACAATTGCATTTTATTGGGGCTATCAAATTGGCTTTGCTGAAACATATAATCCTATCGCCCAACTACATTTTATGGTTCCTGTTATTATTGTTGCAATATCAGGGATATCCGGCTTTGAAGGCCTTTTCTTTGGCAATATTTCAGCAAAAATAAAAGGTTTTGAAGTTGGCAGCAATTATCAACGTCAATCAGCTATTGCTCTTTTATCTTATGCAGCAGTTGCATTAATTGTATATTTCTGCAATTGGGGTATTAAGGCTGAGTTAACAATTCTTTTTACATTTATTTTCTTTTTCTTTTTTTCAGCAATCAATCATGGAGTTGATGCAATAAAAAATAAGAATTACAAATGGCAAAATGTTAACAGACCATTCATAACCTTAATTTTAATTGCCGGATTAATTTATCCTGTAATAATGGTCCTGAAAAATCTTTGATGTGTTTATTTGAAGAAGAGATAAAAGTTTTTTACTCCTTTTAATTTACTTCAAAATATTTTTTGCACTGTGTTGAATAATACAATTGTTGAGTTAAATATTTTTACTTATGAGACTTAAAAAAAATCAATATTCATCGAATCGAATAGCTGCACTTTCTGATGGTATATTTGCCATTGCTATGACTATATTAGTCTTGAATATTAGTATTCCTGAAAAAGAAATTGTAATGCAAATTGGGCTTTACAAGGCTTTATTGGCTCAAAGTCAAGAGTTTTTTGTTTTCTTTCTTAGTTTTTTTCTTCTAGGTATTTTTTGGAGTATTCAGCATAAGCATATTAATGTTGTCAATAAAACAGATTCAACTCATATATGGCTTAATATAGTATTGTTAATGTTCATATGCTTGATTCCATTTTCTGCCAGTCTTACGTCAACATATGAAAGTAATTCTATTTCAGCAATTGTTTTTAATAGTAATATGCTTATTATAGCATTTTTAATTCTTTGTAGCTGGCATTACGCAACAAAAAATCACAGACTTGTTCTTGAAGATTTAAACAAAGTCAGTATTGCTGAAAGCAAATTAATTATAATAGTTTTCATTATTGTTTCCATTATTGCATTAATAGTAGGGGTATTCTCACCTGAATATTCAGGATATGCTTTTTTTCTAATTCCTGTGTTTAAGTTAATTATAAAAAAGGGGAAATACGTCAAAAATTGAGCTTCTTAATTGTATTACAAAAACCAGTATCAATTTATTATGAATTAGGAGTTAATCTGAAAGCTTCTTTGAATCTTCATTAATTCTTCAAATTGTGGGTCATTTTTTATATTTTCAATTAATAAAGTTTTACAGACATATTTTTCTTTTCTTGCATAAGCAGCGTTTTTAAAGTTTAAAATATCAGCAATTTGTTTAAAGGAATATTTTTCAAAGAATAATTCAAACAACTTTTTATGTTTAGAAGATAAGTTCTCAAAATGATGCCTGAATATAAAATATTCTTTATTCAAAAAGAATTCTTTGTAAATACATTTATTGTCATTTTGTTCAACAAGCATGACATTATCCTGAAATTCATTCAAACAAACATTGCTATTTCTAAGTTGTTTAAACCAAATATTTCTGCATACTGTATATAAAAATGTTTTAAAGGAGCAACTAAGAATGAATTCATTATTTTCAATTTTTTTAAAAATTATCATTAACGATTCCTGAAAAATATCTTTAGCATCACTTGTAGTTCCACTATTAAGTTCAACTAAATATTTAATCATTGGGAAATAATCTTCATAAATTTTTTCAATAATTTCGGGATTATTATTACGAAATCCACTTATTATCTCTTCATTAGTAAGTTTTGGAATAGTTTTTCTTTCTGTAGTCATAGTCGAATAAATTGATAAAAAAATAATTTTGAATATATTAATTAAGATATTATCAAAACCTAAATTAATTGAATAGTTAAAGAAATCAATTGTTAAAAATAATTTTAATCTTCTTGCTGTGAGTATAATACAACAGCAATTTTTTATTATTCTTCAAAAATAAATAATTTTTGATAGATTTACAAATTATTTCAAAAAAAAAATCAATACTTTTATAACCTAAATCAAAATTTAAACAAAATGAAACATTACAAAAGAATATCATTATTATTGATTTTTTTTGCATTTGGCGCATTTCTATATAGTCAACAAAATTGTAAAGTACTAAAACCATCAATTTCCGATTCTTATATTGGGAAATGCAAAAAAGGAAAAGCTCATGGGAAAGGAAAAGCAGTTGGATTGGATACGTACGAAGGAAACTTCAGGAAGGGATTACCAAGTGGATTCGGTACTTATAAAAGTTCAACCGGAGAAGTGTATACCGGAAAATGGAAAAAAGGTTTAAGACATGGTGAAGGGAAATTTTCATTTACCTTTAACAACAGAGACAGTCTGTTAGTAGGTATATGGAAAAATGATAAATATATGGGTCCAATACCTGAAAAACCCGAAGTAATTCATAAAGATAATCTTGATAGATATTCTTTTAGAAGACAAGGTGATGGTGATCGTATCAATATTGACATTTTTAGAAATGGTTCCCGCAACTCTGATATTGAGCAATTCAGGGTAATTGCAACAAGTGGAATAAAAACTCAAGACGAGCATATTGTTTATTATGAAAATGTTGTTTTTCCGTTTGTTTGTAAAATCAATTACAAATCATGGAATAAAGCTCACACAGGACAATATTATGTTTTATTTGAATTTAAAATTACACAGAAAGGGATTTGGAAAGTTACATTGTATAATTAATTGTTGTCTTTAATTAATATCAAAATAATATGTTAGAGGTAATATGAAAAAATATAAGCAGGTCTTTGGAACATATTTGGCTCTACCATTTATTTTCGGTATTTCAATTCTGCCTCACTTTATCCTTTACGGGATATCAGATTTTTTCTTTGTACTGCTATATTACCTTGTCGGATATCGAAAAAAAGTAATCTATAATAATCTGAAGAATTCATTTCCCGAAAAATCACACAAGGAGATAAAAAGTATTCAACGAAAGTTTTATCGTAACCTCACAGACATTACAATCGAAACTATAAAGGAATTTACAATTTCTAAAAAATCAATAAAAAAACGTTTTAAATTTACAAATCCCGAACTCTTTCAACATTACTACGATAAAGACAAAAGTGTAATGATGTTGATGGGGCATTATACAAACTGGGAATATGGTGTAAGCACCCCACTGTGGGTTCCTCATCAATGTTGGGCTGTGTATGCAAAACTTGGAAATGAGATCCTTAACAAATACATTGTTAGAGTAAGAGAAAAATTTGGATTTACTCTTTATCCAATGGAAAAAACTTATGATGTAATGCTTGAACATAAGCAGGGCAATAAGCTGTATATGTTTATGGCAGATCAAAGCCCTCATCATAGTAAAATAAAATATTGGATTAACTTCCTTAATCAGGAAACCCCTGTACATATTGGGGCAGAGAAACTATCTAAAATGCTTGATACAGTTGTTGTTTTTATTGATATTCAAAGAATAAAGCGCGGATATTATGAAATTACAGCTCAAACATTATTCGAGAAACCACAAAAAACTAAAGAACACGAAATAACTGATAAATATTTCGAAATACTTGAAAGCATTATCAAAAAGAAACCCGAAAACTGGTTATGGTCGCATAAGCGATGGAAATATAAAAAAGGGATTGGCTACGAATAAAACACCCCCTTCCCAACGACTAAAATGAGTCCGTATGGACCTTCCCCCAAAAAAAAGGGGGAAGGAGTTAGCTTGTGCAAAATCTCTGATTTTTACTTTTCTTAATTTTTTAAATTTTAGTCATCCATACGGACTTGCTTCGCTTCGTTTTACATTTTAGTCATTTTAAATTTAAGTAGTCATTATAAATTTTATCTTTGCATAAAATAAAAATAACTTTTGACAGAACTATTCATTACCGGTTATATAAACATCAGATGGCTCGACATAGTTGATATTTTACTTGTGGCTTTCTTATTTTACGAACTATACAAATTACTAAAAGGCACAGTTGCGATAAATATCTTCATAGGCATTTTAGCTCTTTTCCTTATTTGGAAAGCAGTAAGTGTATTAGAAATGGAACTTCTAAGTCAAATACTAGGTGGTTTTATTAGCGTTGGTTTTATTGCACTTATCGTGATATTTCAGCCCGAGATAAGGCAGTTTTTATTTACTCTTGGCACACCAAAATTTATTTTTGGAATAAAGAAAAAATTCTTTTTTTGGCAAACTCACCTAAAAAGCTATAAGAACAAACTTGAAATTGACAAAATAATAGTTGCCTGTCAGAGAATGTCGGAAGCACAGCAAGGAGCTTTGATAGTAATTGCAAAAACAAATGAATTACAAATTTTTACCGATACAGGCGAAATTATTAATGCAGAGATATCATCACCATTAATCGAAAATATATTTTATAAAAACAGCCCGCTTCACGATGGAGCAATGATAATTGTTAGCAATAAAATTCGTGCTGCCGGATGTATTTTGCCTGTTTCATCAAACGCAGAAATACCTGCCCGTTTGGGTCTGCGTCATCGTGCTGCAGCAGGAATAACCGAACAATCAGATGCAATTGCGATAGTTGTTTCAGAGCAAACTGGAAGAATATCCTATTGTAAAAATGGAGAATTAAGCAGAAGAATTCAACCAGCAAGGTTAAAGGGTTTTTTGGAGGAAGAATTCGGGGTGGAGTAAACTGAATACACAAAAACAAAAACTGTTGTCAGCATTTCTGCAAATAATTTATACTAATTCTTAACGAATTTGCAACCCCGATAGCTATCGGGGAATGCTGTTTAGAAGTAATAATGCGGTACAAAACAAAACTGGAAATTTTGCAATTCTGTTCCATACAAGTATAAAAGCAATAATTATTAAAATCTGTTAATCTATGACTAATTTGATAACTCATACGTTTTAATATATAAAATACTATTTTTGAGAATTATTAACAAAAAATATTAAATCATGAAAAAAGTATTATTATCATTAATTATCTTTTGCAGTATAAGTTCTTTTGCACAAAAAGGTTTACAAGTGGGTGTTTCAGGCAAAGTATTAACTTCATTAATTGTTAATCAAAATGTGTGGGGATTAGGAACCAACTATGATTGCGTTTTTACTTCAGGTAGTGGCGGTGGTCTGGATATAGGCTATAACTTTACGAAAAATCTCGGTTTATACACTGGTATTGGGACTGTCAAACTCGGTCAAAAATATTCAACTGAAATTAATAATAACAAGATGGAAAGAGAACTAAAACTTAAATATAATATTATCCCTGTTATGTTAAAATTTAATGGAGTTAATGAAGGAGTAAATTTTATTTGCGGAATAGGTATTGAATATGCAATAGCAAATGATGTTTCTCAAACATGGACTAAAGAAGGAGAACCGTATTATGAAGCAGGAGTAAATCCAATTACAGGTAATGAATTTGCTTATAGCGCTCCTGATGTTACCGATCGTTTTGAAAGCAGTGATATTTTTGGAGTTTTTGAAATTGGAGTTAGAATTCCAATTATCGAACAATTATATATAAATACAACTATTAATGCATGTTACGGATTAAAAGACATTAATCATGAGGATTGGAAAATAGAAGACAGCGATAGAAATTATAATCCTTCTCATAATGCTTATGGAGCATTTAAAGTAGGGATTTCTTATTTGGTGTTTGGTGAATAAAATGTAAACGACAAAAATTTGAAATTTTCTTTTTAAAAAATAAATTCATCATTCTAAATTTGATAATGCAAATTTAGAATGATGAATTTATAATTTTGATTTCGAAACTCTAAACTATTCTATCTTTCAATAACTTTATTTACGGAAACCAAAATTTCATCTTCAAGTTGTTTTGCTTTCTTCTCAATTTCTTCACCTTTCGACAAAAAATCATTAACAAAATCTTTATCATCAACACCGGAACCATTAATTTTAACATTTAAGAATGCTCCTCTCACGGCTGTTCGTGCGCAAAGTGTTCCTACACCGGCATCAGAAACTGAATTTGGATTTCCTATTTCAGCCATTGCTTTCATAACTTCCATAGCATCCACAGATTTCTGCATAACTTTAAAAGGAATCTCCATAGCATATTTCGAAGCATCTTGAATTGCCTTTTTACGTGCAGCTTTTTCTTCATCGGTTTTCTTTGGCATTCCAAATCCATCCATAATTTTATTAAATGCATTTGTATCTTCATCAACAAGGTGAAGCAATTCATCTTTTAAAACTTGTCCTTTTTCTGCCCATTCTGAAAATTTTTCCCATCTGTCTTCCCAACCACGCTTATGCGACGAAAGATTTGCAACCATAGTTCCGAGTGAAACACCAAGAGAACCAACATAAGCTGAGATAGATCCTCCACCCGGCGCAGGAGATTCAGAAGCAGTCTCATCAGCAAAACCGGTGAGAGTCATGTCAACAAGTTTATTATTTTTATCATCATCAAGAATAAACTCAATAATTCTTTCTTTAGGATTAAAAGCTTTAAGATCGTCAAGACCCATTGATTTTATTGCAATTTTTAAAAGCTCGCTTTGAGAAACTCCAAGTGAGCGATTTTGTTTTTTAAGAAAATATTTTCCTGCGTCAAGCATAGCTTGCAAAGGAATAAGCCCGACTAATTCGGAACCTGTTACTCTTATTCCTCTTTCCAATGCTTTTTTAAACACTTCGTCATAAGCAATATGAACAGGAGTAACACTAATATTTGTTAAATTCATTGAAATTTGGGCAACACCATACTCTTCGATAAACCAACCAATACCTTTTACACATTTTAATGATCCGGGAATCATTACAGGTTTCCCGTTTTTGTCTTTAACAATTTTTCCAGTTACGGGATTACCTTCTCTTTTTGAACGACCACGTTCGCGAACATCAAAAGCTATGGCATTGGCTCGACGTGTAGAAGTAGTGTTCAGGTTAACGTTAAAAGCAACCAAAAAATCTCTCGCACTAACAGCTGTAACACCTGCTTTAACATTAAGTTTGGCAGGACCAAAATCAGGTTTCCAGTGTGGATCGGTTAGCTTTTCTGCCATCCCTTCATATTCACCTGAGCGACAATTAGCTAAGTTCCTTCTTTCTTCGTTAAAGGCAGCATTTTCGTAACAATAAATAGAAATGTCAAGCTCCTCTCCTATTCGTTTGGCAAGTTTACGAGCATATTCCACAGTTTCCTCCATAGTAATTCCTGAAACAGGAACCAAAGGACAAACATCGGTTGCACCCATTCGTGGATGTTCACCTTTATGTTTTCTCATATCAATTATCTCAGAAGCTTTTTTAATAGACAAAAACGCAGCTTCAAGTACTTCGTCAGGTGTACCGACAAAAGTTACAACTGTACGATTTGTTGCAGCACCCGGATCAACATCAAGAAGTTTTACACCACTAACAGTTTCAATCTTGTCTGTAATTTGTTTGATTATACTCATATCCCTTCCTTCGCTGAAGTTAGGTACGCATTCGATTAGTTGTTTCATATTTTATAATTTATATAAAAAATTCTTTAGATTATTTTTCTTCTTCAGTTCTTCTTTAGCAATTAAGCTTTTTATTCAACAATTTTTCCATTCAAAATAACAGTCTCTACCTTATTATCTCCAAATGAATAAGGCATATATTCGTAAGTTGGTATTTCTTTTGTGATAAAAACATTTGCTTTTTTACCAACTGCAATGCTGCCAAGTTCTTCGCTCAAACCCATTGCATAAGCACCATTAATGGTTGTTGCATTTATTCCTTCTTCCGGTAACATTTTGTATGCAATGCTTCCCATCGACAAGATAAATTGCATATTTCCTGAAGGAGCTGAACCGGGATTAAAATCACTTGCAAGAGCAACAGGTAATCCGGCATCTATCATTTTCCTTACCGGAGCGTAAATCATTCCAAGGAAAAAAGCAGCCCCGGGTAGAACAGTCGGCATAGTTTCAGTATTCAATAAAGCCTTAATTTCTTTATCTCCGGTATATTCCAAATGGTCAACAGAAAGAGCATTATATTTTACTCCAACTTGTATCCCACCGGAGAAATCAAGTTCATTGGCATGGATTTTCGGTCTCAAACCGTATTTCATTCCTGCCAATAAAATCCTGTCGGTATCTTCAACAGTAAAAAATCCTCTATCACAAAACACATCAATATAATCGGCAAGTTCTTCAGCAGCAACCATTGGTATCATCTCATTAATAATAAGATCAACATACTCTTTTTGTTTACCACGATATTCGGCAGGAATTGCATGAGCACCAAGAAATGTTGATTTTATTGTTATTGGTGATAAATCTTTCAAACGCTTAATGGCCCTTAGCATTTTCAGTTCATCTTCAGTGTTAAGACCATAGCCACTTTTTATTTCAACAGCTCCTGTTCCATAAAATGCAATTTCGTTTAATCTTTTTAATGCTGATTTAACTAATTCTTCTTCACTTGCTTCATGGAGTTTTTTGGCAGAATTAAGAATTCCTCCACCTCTTTTTGCAATTTCCTCATAAGATAATCCTCTTATTTTATTCCCATATTCAATCTCTCTGCTTTGAGGATAAACAAGATGAGTATGAGAATCGCAAAAGCTTGGAAACACCATCTTTCCCGATGCATCAATTACATTAGCATTTTTCGAGAATATTTGAATTCTGGAATTATCAATTTCATCCATTTCACCGAAAGAGGAAATTTTCCCATCTTCTAATAATAACCAGGAATTTTTTATTGTGCTCAATTCAGACATCTCTTTTCCCTTGACCAATAATTTTGGTTTATCTTCAATCTGAATAAGTTGTTTTATATTTTTGATGAATATCTTCATGCTTCTTTTTAATAATCAATTAATTATCTATAATAATTATCTTAAGGCTGATTTTTAGAAATGCTCAGGAAATAAGAGCTATAATAGACATAAGGAGTTTGAGAGTAAATGATTTATTGATATTTCACATATTTTCTTACTTCCTTTTTTCCCTTATTTTATTACTCCTAATTTTACTCTAAACATTTCATAGTCGCTTCAAATGATTTGCGAAATTAATAAATTTATTCCGACCTATTTAAAAAATCATTTCATAATTTTCATCAATTATTGATTTTTTTTATTAAATTTGCAAATTATTTTTTGGGAGGATTCCCTATAACAAAATTTGAATATAAACTAAATAAATATCAAAAATGAAAACAAGATTTCTATTATTATTGGTTCTTTTTACATTTGGGTTTGGTCTAATGAACTATGCAAACAATGTAGAACTTCAGGACGCGCAAAAAGTTGCCACGAATTTCTATTTTGAGAAAATGAACCAGTATGTTAGCCCTACAAATTATACTGATCTTCAAATAACAAATATTATTGAACATAAAGACGGATCAGAAACTGTACTTTATGTTTTTCAATTCAATAATAAAGGATTTGTTATTGTTCCTGCTGAGGACGCATTAAATCCTGTAATTGGTTATTCTTTTGTTGGTAATTTCCCAGCAAACCTTGACTATACAACCAACTACGGAAGTTTTATCCTAAGCTATATTGAACAAATCAATTATGCAAAAGAAAATAATGTTGCTGCAACTTCTGAAGTTTCAGACCTATGGAAACATATACTTACTGATGATATTTTACAGCTAATCACACAAAAAGGAGCAAAAGATGTTGAACCTTTACTTACTTCAACATGGAATCAAGACAGCCCTTATAATATTTTATGTCCTGCTAATGCTTCAGGTCCCGGTGGACATGTTTATGCCGGATGTGTTGCTACAGCTATGTCATTTATCATGCACTATTGGAGGTATCCTTCTGTTGGGCAAGGTACTCATAGTTATTATATTTATCCTTACGGAACTCTAACTGCTAATTTTGGTGCAACTGAATACAACTGGAATGGAATGCAAAATGATATTCAAAACAGCAATCCGAATCCAATTGCAGAATTACAATATCATGCAGGTGTTTCTGTGGACATGAATTATGCACCTGATGGTTCTGGCGCTTATAGTGAGGATGTAGATAATGCATTAAGAAATTATTTTAGATATGGTGCTGCTGTTTTTATTGAAAAAAACAATTATTCTCAAACACAATGGATAAACATTCTAAAAGGTGATATTGATCAAGGTCATCCACTTTATTATTCAGGCAGAACTACTGATAATGCGGGTCATGCTTTTGGTTGTGATGGGTATGATGATGATAATTTATTCCACTTTAACTTCGGATGGAGTGGATCTGGAAATGGCTTTTATGCTTTAACTAATGTTGGTGGTTTTTATGTAGACCAGGCAGCAATTAAAAATTTCTATCCTACTGATGGAGATTATCCTTATTATTCTAATGGACATACTGATCTTACTGACAGATCAGGTAGTTTTACAGATGGTAGCGGACCTCTTGAAAATTATCTTGATAATGCTTCAGCAAGTTGGTTAATTAATCCTCAAACAGTTGAAGATTCAATTACTGATATTACTATTTCATTTTATGAATTTGATTTAGGAGCAAACGATGAACTGATAATTTATGACGGTGAAGATGCAAGTGCTACTGTAGTTGGAACATATACAGGAACAGATATACCTGAAACATTTACATCAACAGGAAATAAATTATATATAACTTTTACATCTGATGGAAGTGTCACCGGTAGTGGATTCTACGCTGAATATGAAACAAGTTCGCCAAGCTATTGCAATGGAATGACCGTTTATACAGAACCTACAGGAACATTTAGTGATGGTAGTAATACATTTAATTACAACAACAATTCAGTTTGTATGTGGAGAATTGAACCTGCCTGGGCAAGCGAAATTACTCTTACTTTTACAAGCTTTAATACAGAAGAAGGTGATTTTTTTAAAGTATATCAGGGATCAACTCTTGTTGGGGAATATTCAGGAGATGAAATTCCGGATCCTGTTACAGTTACAGGTGGTATGATGTTCATCACATTTGCATCAAATTCTTCAACAACAGCCCCTGGATGGGAAGTATATTACGAAATCAATAATGTTGGTGTAGAAGAAAGTGGAACATTTGAATATTTGAATGTTTACCCAAATCCTGCAAAAGATAATATTACAATAGTATTGCAAGCAAAAGAAATTCAAGACATTAGTATTGATTTAATGACAATTACCGGTGAAATTATTATTTCTGAAAACTCAGAAGTTTCGGGAAAATTCACCAAATCATTAGATATTTCAAGTTTATCTAAAGGAGTTTATTTCCTTAGGATAATTAATAAAAAAGGAATAGTTAACAAAAAAATCGTTGTTAACTAAATTTAACAATACCAAATTACTAAAAGCTATCTTTTTTGCAGAGATAGCTTTTTTTTTGTCGTATCGGTTTTCAACTATTGTTAGCTTTTTTCGTACTTTTAGATTTTTATTTAAAGAAAATAAATTACACCATGAAAACAAAAATCCTTTTTTTACTTGCAACATTGCTATTTACAATTTCTATATCAGCTTCAGCTAAAAAAATTACGCCGGCTGAAGCAAAAAAAATAGCCATAAATTTTTACTACGAAAGGATAAATCAATATCAAAAAACCGATATTGATGAAATAATAATTAAAAACACCTTTTCCGAATTTCTTGGTGAAACTCAGGTTTTTTATATTTTTAATTTTGAAAATTCGGGATATGTAATTGTTTCGGCATCTGATGCATTTATTCCAATTCCTGCATATTCATTCAGCGGAACCATAAAAAAAGATATTCAACCCGATAATTATCGAGCTTGGGTCACTCAATATTCACAAAAAATTAAATATTGCTTAGACAATAATTTACAAGCTAATAAAGAAATACATTCCGAGTGGTCTCGATTATTAACTGATAATATTAGCACATTGAAAATATTTTCGGAACAAAAAGATATTGAACCTTTGCTAAGCACTACATGGAATCAGGGGACTTATTACAACGAGATGTGCCCTGCCGATCCTGCCGGACCGGGAGGACATTGTTATGCAGGCTGCGTGCCAACAGCAATGGGTCAGCTTGTAAATTACTTTAGATTTCCTTTGCAGGGAAGCGGGTCATATTCTTATGAATGTCCTCCTTACGGAACACTTTCAGCTGACTTTGAAAACACAAATTATCTTTGGAATAATATGCCACTTGCTCTAAACAACAGCAATCCGGCAACTGCTGAAATACTTTATCATCTTGGAGTTTCATGCGATCTTGTTTACGGACCAAACGGTTCAGGCATGTACAATCATAAAGCAGCTTATTCGCTAAGAACATTTTTTAATTACTCTCCCGAAACCCAATATGTTTATCGTGACAGCACCTCAATAGACTGGGATAGTCTTTTAGTTGCACATCTCGACCAAAAAATCCCAATGTATTACGCAGGATGGTCGGTGCCCAACATAAACGGACATGCTTTTGTTTGTGATGGATATCAGGGAAGTAATTATTTTCACTTTAACTGGGGATGGGGAGGATCTTCTGATGGCTATTTTTATACTGGCAATCTGAACCCCGGCGGTTCTAATTTCAACCTTGCACAAGAAGTTATTATTAATTGTTTTCCTGATACAGTAAATTTTCAATATCCAAATTATTGCACAGGAAATGACACATTGACAAGTACATCGGGCACTATTGATGATGGATCCGGTCCTGTTTATAAATACCAGAACAACACAGATTGCAGTTGGTTGATAGCTCCAAATGATTCTGTTGAAAATATTACAATAGATTTTCTAAAATTCGATACACAAGCTAATGACATTTTAACAGTTTATGACGGAGATAATGTTTCTTCTCCCATTTTAGGTTCTTTTTCTGGAAATACAATTCCCGAATCTATTACTTCGAGTGGAGATAAAATTTTCATCACTTTTGTTTCAAATGATAATACAAACGATGCAGGATGGTTATTAAGTTATGAATCCAAAATTCCGGTTTATTGCCATGGAATGACACAATTAACAGAACCGGAAGGTGAATTTACTGACGGAAGCGGATCAAGAGATTATCATAATTCGAGTATTTGTATGTGGAAAATAATTCCTGAAGATGCTGATGAGATCATACTTACTTTTGATGAATTTGAAACCGAAACAAATAATGATATTTTTACTGTTTATGATGGTACAACATTAATTGAAGAGTTTAGTGGAAATGAATTACCGGACCCAATTTCTGCATTTAACGGCAGTATATTTATCACTTTTACAACTAACTCAAGTGTTACAGCTCCAGGATGGTCAGCTCATTATACAACTAATTATGTTGGAATTGATGATAACAGAGAAAAAAACAAGATTAATATTTTTCCTAATCCTGTTAATAAAAAGCTGAAAGTAATTTTTGATCAAACAAAATCACAATCATTAAGGCTCGAGATAATCTCAGTGAATGGAGAAATACAAAACGTTTATCAACTTGAGGCTTTTCAGGGAAAACTGACAAAAGAAATAAATATTAGCAATCCTCCGGGAGTTTACATTTTTAAGGTTATTGGTGATGATTTTGTTGATTACAGAAAATTTATTGTTTCTAAGTAAAGCAACAAAATTTTAAATAACTGCAATATGCTGCTAAACTTTTTTCTGGATAGTAATTCTAATTGTATTTTAATACGCTGAAAGAGTGATTAAAACTATACAATAGTTAATGATGATAAATAATCAAATCTTCTTTTTTTACTCCTCTTTCAGAAATTTTGTCATGTAAGATCGATTTTTAATACATTCAGTAATTCTTTTTTTAAATTTCCAGCAAGTCATCTGACGAATGTTAATTATTTTGGATATTTCGTATGTTGATATTTCGGGCTTATTGCATACTAAGAAAGCTATTCTAAAGGCTTTTGTTAAAGAAATTTTACAACCGTGAAACATTGTATTTGATGTAGCAGATTCTTCATGTTTGCATTTTGTACACCTGCGTGAAAATGGTGTCTTACCTTTACAATAATTTGTATTTCCACATTTACGACATACATAATCATCTTTCCACTTTTGTTGCGAAAGAAACTCCAGGCATTTTTCATCATCAGCAAACTGAATATCAAACTCATGTAAATCTATATTTTGAAAAAATGTTTTCATTTATGTACAATTATTTATAATTATTCAACAATTAAATAAACTTTGGAACACTTTTTGATACAAAAGTAAAAAAAATAGTGATACTAAAGCGATTTAATATATATTTATTTATATCTTTGCATTTTTAAATAAATACAAAACAATTACTAAAGCAAAAAAAAATGAAAAAGACATTACTTATAAGCCTTATAACAGCATTTATATTTCTTGGTTGTAATCAAACAAATGGGAATAAATCGGAAAATATTAATGAACCAATTAAACCTGAAAAAAAAACAGAAATTAAAAAAGCGGAAATTAAACCTGAGCATTTAACTTATGAAACTTTTAAAGAAAAAGTTTGGAATTTTGAAAAGTATCCTCAAGAATGGGTTTATCAAGGAGATATACCTTGCGTTATAGATTTTTATGCTGATTGGTGTCGCCCATGTAAAATGATAGCCCCAATAATGGAAGAACTTGCTATAAAATACGACGGAAAAGTAAAAATATATAAGATTGACACACAAAACGAACAAGACCTCGCAAGAATATTTCAAATAAGAAGTATACCTGCTGTATTGTTTTCACCTGTAGAAGGAAAACCAACGATGCAAGCCGGTGCTCTTCCAAAGGATTCATACATTAAAATTATAGAAACAAGTCTTTTAAATAATCAAGAAAATAAATAAAATAAATAACAGATAAACAAATAGAAATAATGGAACATTTAACAAAACAAACTTTTTCTGATAAAGTTTTTAACTACGAACAAAATAAGGAATGGAAATTTGAAGGTCAACTTCCATGTATTATTGATTTTTACGCTGACTGGTGTCAGCCATGTAAAATGGTAGCTCCTATTTTGGAAGAATTATCAGAAGAATACAAAGGGAAAATTAATATTTATAAAGTAAACACAGAGCAAGAGCAAGAGCTTTCCGCTGCTTTCGGTATCAAAAGTATTCCATCAATGCTGTTTTGTCCTGCTGATGGACAGCCTCAAATGGCACAAGGTGCATTACCAAAAGAAAGTCTTGTTAATGTTATTAATGATGTGCTCTTGAAGAAAAAAACTGTTGAGGCAAAATAACTTGAAATAATTTTCAATATAATTTAAAAGTGTAGTATCAATTTACTACACTTTTTTTTATTTATTTTTGCAAAAAAAATTATGACAGACATACAAAATCCAGTTCTTCTTTCTTCTGCATATCTCCCTCCTATTGAGTATTTCAGTTCGATAATAAATTCGGAAAAACAATTAATTGAAAAACACGAAACATATAAAAAACAAACCTACCGAAACAGATGCAGAATACTTGGTCCAAATGGGATTTTAACTCTCACAATTCCAATAAATAAACCAAATGGAAATCACACAAAAATAAATGAAATAACAATTTCATATTTAGAAAACTGGCAACAAATTCATTGGAGATCAATTGAATCATCATATAACTCTTCTCCTTTCTTTTTGTATTACAAAGAAGAGTTGAAAGAAATTTATCAAAAAAAACATAAATACTTATTTGATCTTAATAATGATTTTCTTAAATTAATCAGTGAATTTATTGGTATTGAATTTACAATAAATCTTACATCAAAATTTGTAAATAATCCCACAAATATTCTTGATTTAAGAAATATTATCTCACCAAAAAAACTTTCTCAAAAAATTGATTTTATAAAATACTCACAAGTGTTTGCCAATAAGTTTGGTTTTACTCCGAACTTAAGTATTATTGATTTGTTGTTTAATATCGGTCCCGAAGCAATTGATTATCTCACTAATAAATAAATTTAATCTTTTTTATGATTTTATTGCTAAACCAGTTAAACTTAATAAACATTTATTAACGACAAATAATTGCTTTAAATTCGCGAGAAACAAAAATTATTCTTATTTTTGTTATTATTGTAATAAGTACTAATTATTTTTTTGTCAATGAAATTTAAATCATCAATAAATCAGAAATTATTACTATCGATTCTTACGACTGTAATTATAGTTTATGTTGTTACTTTTGGATATATAACTATTAAAACAAGGCAAAACTCAATACAAAATACAGAACGCTTAGCCGATACATATACGAGGGAAAATGCGAATCTCACTGAAAATTTCTTAAATAACGATATGTCTGTAGCTGAAACTATGGCTAATACTTTCGCAGGATATGAAAAAATCCCAACTATAAAAAGGAATTCTATTTATAATGATATTTTAACAGACATACTGAAAGAACATCCTTCTTATATATCAGTTTGGTTGCAATGGGAAATTAGCTCAATAGACAATAAATGGAAGAAACCTTATGGACGTATTCGTCATACTTTTTTTAGAGAAGATAACAAAATAAAATATAATAATGACACTTTAAATACTCAAGGCGATGATATTGGTAGTTTATATCAAACAATAAAAGTTGGCAAAAAAGATGTTATTACAGATCCTTACCCCTTTTTATACAATGCGGAATCCGGCATTCAGATTTTAGAATCAAGCCTGTGTATTCCAATAATGCAAGATGGCAACTTTAAAGGATTAACTGGTATTGATATAGAATTAGCTGAATTCACAAAAATTACCGATAGTATTAAACCTTTTGAAAACAGTTATGCTTTTCTTGTAGCAAATAATGGAGTTTTAGTAGCTCATCCAAATAAGCATAATATTTACAAAAAATTATCGATTGTAAATCCTGACATTAACAAAGCATTTGATCTTGATGATATTATCAAAAATGGAAATTTTTTTTCCGGAATATATAAAACATCAAAAGGACAAAATAACTACATTTCTTTCTCTCCAATTAATATTGGAAAAACACTAACTCCTTGGTCGCTTGGAATAGTAGTTCCTATGAAAGTCATTACAGATAAAACTGATAAAAACTTTTATTTTTCTATTTTTTTAGGAATAATCGGTTTATTTATTCTGGCAATTATTATTTGGGTTAGCTCGCGAAGAATTACCCGTCCATTAAAAAATACTACAGATATTCTAAAAAACTTATCATCCGGTTATATTATTGATTCAAATGAAATAATTGTAAAATCACATGATGAAATAGGATTAATGTCAATTGCCTTGAATAAACTTGTGCAAAGACTTAAAGTAAATGCAAATTTTGCTTCCGAAATTGGAAAGGGAAATCTGGACAAAGAATATAAACCTTTAAGCAATAAAGATATTCTTGGAAATGCATTACTAGAAATGCAAACAAACTTAAAAGAGCTACAAATTGAAACTAAAAACAATGCATGGACTCAGGATTCAATTGTAAAAACAAATGAGGTTTTAAGAGGTATTAAAAGTATTACTCAACTTTCATCAGAAATAATAAACATAATTTCAAAAATACTCAATGTAGAAATTGCTGCAATGTATATTAAGTCAAATAATAGTTTTAAACTTACAGCTTCTTTTGCATACAATATTGACGAGCCAAGCCAGTCTGAATTTAAACTTGGAGAAGGATTAGCCGGACAAGTTGCTGCAGAAAAAAAAGCTATTCATATTACAAATATTCCTGACAACTATTTTACTATTAAGTCGGTACTTGGAGAAACAAAACCTTCTAACATATTTATACAACCGCTAATTTATCAGGATATAGTATATGGAGTAATGGAATTTGGATCAATAAGAAAAATAGATAATAAAAAGAAAAATGTATTGAATATTATTTCGGAGAGTATTGCAATTGCAATTCATGAAAATAATACCCGATCCGAAATGAAAATCTTATTACATAAAACACAAGAACAATCTGAAGAATTGCAAGTTCAACAAGAAGAACTTAGAGAAAAAAATGAAGAACTCGAAGTACAAACAGCTACTCTTAAAGCTTCTGAAGAAGAGCTTCAACAGCAGCAAGAAGAGTTAAGGGTGACTAATGAAGAACTTGAAGGAAAAACTCATTCTTTAGAAGTACAGAAAAGAGAAATTAGTGAAAAGAATCTTGATCTGGAAAATACCAGAACTGTTCTTGAACAAAAAGCCAAAGAAATTGAAACTGCCAGTAAATATAAATCAGAATTTCTGGCAAATATGTCTCATGAATTACGTACCCCTTTAAACAGTCTGTTGATTTTATCGAGAAATCTTGCTGATAATGAAGAGCAAAATCTGGATAATGACCAAATTGAATCTGCTGAAATAATATATAAAAGTGGAAATGATTTGCTTGTTATGATTAATGATATTCTTGATCTGTCAAAAATTGAAGCAGGAAAAATGATTATTAATATTGAAAATGTAAACCTTAATTCAATTAGCGAAAACATAAATTATTTATTTAAACATATTACCGATCAAAAAGGCATTGGATTAGAAATAAATACTGATGATAAACTTCCAAAATCTATTACTTCTGATCAACAAAAAATCGAGCAAGTTATCAAAAATTTAATGTCAAATGCAATAAAATTCACCAGCGAAGGAAAAATTTCTGTTGATATATATACTCCAGAGCCAGACACTGATTTATCAAGAAGTGGGCTACAGCCAAGTACCTCAATCGCTTTTTCTGTTAGCGACACTGGAATTGGGATTCCTGAAAGCAAGCAACTTGCAATTTTCGAAGCCTTTCAACAAGTAGATGGAAGCACATCTCGAAATTATGGAGGCACAGGGCTTGGATTATCAATATCAAGAGAGTTGGCTAAATTGCTTGGAGGAGAGATACAACTTCAAAGTAAAACCGGAATAGGTTCAAAATTCACATTTTATCTACCACTTAAAACAGATGAAAAACCAATTGAAGAAAGCCCGAAGAAATCTAATTCCAAAACAATTGACCCAAAAAAGCCTGAACAAAAAGTTATTGAAAACAAAAAATCAACATCAATTAGAGAGCTAAATATTAAATCAATACCCGATGACCGTGATAAAATAAAGAAAAATGATCGTACTATTTTAGTTATTGAGGATGATCCAAACTTTGCAAAAATCTTATACAAACAAAGTCATAATAAAGGATTCAAATGTATTGCAGTTCCAACCGGAGAAGAAGGTCTCGTATTTGCGCAAAAATATCTTCCTAATGCAATTATTCTTGATATAAGATTACCCGGAATTGATGGATGGAATGTTCTTACCAAATTAAAAGACACTTCCTCAACCCGGCACATTCCTGTTCACATGATGTCGGCTGAAGATGAAACAATAGATGCATATAAAAAAGGAGCCATAGGATATTTAAACAAACCTGTTAAACCTCATGATATGTCTAAGGCTTTTGATGAACTTGAAAATTTTATTGACAGAAAAATGAAAAATCTTCTTCTTATCGAAGATGATGAAAACTTAAGAAAAAGCATTATTAAAATAATAGGAGAAGAAAACACAAATATTATTGAAGTTGATTCCGGCAAAGATGCAATAGAAATTCTTTCTTCAAAAAAAATTGATTGTATTATTCTTGATTTGGGATTACCGGATATGACGGGATTTGAGTTGCTTGAAATACTTGATAATAAAAAATCCATTTCTATTCCTCCCATTATTGTTTATACTGGAAAGGATTTGACCAAAGAAGAAAATCAAATACTTGAAAAATATGCCAATTCAATTATTCTAAAAGGAGTAAAATCTGAAGAAAGGCTTCTTGATGAAACATCTCTATTTCTTCATAAAATTGTAAATGATTTACCTGATAAACAACAAGAAGTAATTGAAAATCTGCACAATTCTGAAATCATTTTTAAAAACAAAAAAATACTTTTAGTTGATGATGATATGCGCAATATTTTTGCTCTTTCAAAAATATTAAAGAAAAAAGGAATGCATATTTTCAGAGCAGAAAACGGGAAAATTGCAATTGATATTTTGAAGAAAAATACAGATATTGACATTATTTTACTTGATGTAATGATGCCGATAATGGATGGATACGAAACAGCAAAGAAGATTAGAAAAATAAAAGAAATAAAAAACATTCCTATTATTTCTCTCACTGCAAAAGCAATGAAAGAAGACAGGCAAAAATGTATTGATTCGGGCTCTAATGATTATATAACAAAACCTTTGGATATTGAAAAACTACTTTCATTAATACGTGTTTGGTTGCATAAATAGTATTTTTTGAAATTATTTTTCAATTTAAAAAAAAAATAAAAACATCTTTGAAAGAAAACTTTTTAATGATAATTTGAAATAATTAAATAACAAAAGTGAATATTCGACCAAAAATATTGATTGTTGATGACAAAAATGAAAACCTTGTTTCTCTTGAAAAGCTCTTAAAAAAATTCGATGTTGAATTTATTAGAGCATTGTCAGGAAATGAAGCTCTTTCTCTTACTCTTAAATATGAGTTTGCCCTTGGGATTTTTGATGTCCAGATGCCTGGAATGGATGGGTACGAAACAGTCGAATTTATTTACGAAGACCCTGATATTAACAATTTCCCAATAATTTTTGTTTCAGCAATATTTAAAGATGAATTTCATATAATAAAGGGTATTCAAAAAGGTGCTGTTGACTTTATTTCAAAACCTATTGTTCCCGAAATTCTCCAAGGAAAAGTTAATGTTTTTCTAGATCTTTACATTCAGAAAAAGAAACTTGAGGAATCAAATATTAACTTAAAAAAAGCTAGAGAAATTGCTGAAAAAGAAAGTTATGCCAAATCAATTTTTCTAGCAACAATGTCGCATGAAATACGTACACCGATGAATGGTATCATAGGTGTTGCTGATATATTAACAAATACTGAACTTACTAAAAGTCAAAAAAATCTATTAGAAATAATTATTATTTCGGGAAACAATTTAATGACAATTATAAATGACATTCTTGATTTCTCAAAAATTGAAGCAGGTAAGCTAAAACTAGAAATTGTAGACTTCAGCATTGAGGCTACTCTTATCGAAAATTTAAAATTACTTCAATTAAAGGCCAAAAATCAAAACACTAAGCTTTCCATAGATATCCGTCCTGAGGTGCCTGACTACTGCAAAGGTGATCCTTTTCGTTTAAAACAAATAATAACAAACCTCGTGAACAATGCCATAAAATTCACAAAAAATGGAAGTGTAAAAATCATTGTTGAAATTATTGAAAGTAAAGAAAAATATAATCTAATTAAATTTAATATTAAAGATACAGGTATAGGAATATCAGAAGAAGGAGTAAATTCATTATTTAAATCATATTCTCAAGTTAGCCCTTCAACAACTAGAAAATATGGTGGTACAGGATTAGGTCTTGCTATTTCAAAAAATTTGTCTGAGTTAATGGGGGGAGAGATTGGTGTTGAAAGCGATGAAAACATCGGATCAAATTTCTGGTTTACTGTAAAATTTGCGAAAAGCAATAAAACAAAAACATCTGAAAAAATAACAGAAAATCCAAAAGAAAAAGCACAAATATCACAAAAGAAATTATCTATTTTATTAGCTGAAGATAACATGATTAACCAAAAAGTTGCATCTGCCAATTTAAAACGTCTGGGACATGATTTAGATATTGCAGAAAATGGTGCTGAAGCCATTAAAATGTTTAAAGAAAACAAATACGATGTAATTTTAATGGACATTCAAATGCCTGTAATGGATGGCATTACAGCTACAAGAAAAATTAGGGAGATTGAAAAATCATCAAATAAAAAAGGGATAAAAATCATTGCTATTACAGCAAATGCTCAAAAAGAAGATAAAGACACATGTATGGAAGCAGGGATGAATGCATTTCTTACTAAACCCTTTGTTGCTAAAGAGTTAATACAAGCCTTATTAGAAGAATAAACATTATTTCTCGTCTGGATATTTTATTCTGACATGATAAATATTCATTAATTTTTTCTTAAATATTTCTTTAATTCTTGTAATATCGCTTAAAGTAATATTTGTGTATATAAACTGATTATCGTTAAGTTGTTCTTCAATAATTTTTTCTACCAAATCATTTATTTTTTTTATATCAGGTTTTTTAATGCTTCTGGAAGCAGCCTCAACCGAATCAGCCATCATAACAACTGCAGTTTCTTTAGAAAAAGGAACAGGGCCCGGATAAGTATATTTTGATTCATCAATTTCGTCAACAGAATTAAATTTCATTTTCATTAAATAAAAATAACCAACTTTTCTGGTTCCATGATGACTTCTGATAAAATCAATTATCTGATCAGGGAGATTATGTTTTTTTGCTATTTCAACTCCATTTGAAACATGGTTAATAATAACTGAAGCACTTTCTTCAAAAGACATTTCGTCATGTGGATTTTCATCAGTACTTTGATTTTCTGTAAAATATTCCGGTTTCGAAATTTTCCCAATATCGTGATATAAAGCACCTGTACGAGCTAATAATTCATTTCCGCCAATTTCAAAGATTGCTGCCTCAGCTAAATTTGCAACCTGTAATGAATGTTGAAAAGTCCCGGGTGCTAACAAAGCCAATTCGCGAAAAGCTTTATTACTCACATTTGATAATTCAATTAATGTAACATCTGTAATTAAACGGAATATCTTTTCGAAGATATAAATCAATGGGTAAGAAAAAAGTGTAAGTGTAGCACTTCCGGCAAATAATGCAAAATAATAAGGGTTTATCGCAACAATATCACCTTCTTGTATTAAGGTTAACCCGAGATAAATAAACGAATAACCTAAAAATATCATAAATGAAGTAATGAAAAACTGTGATCGTCTTTGTAAATTTACAACGCTAAATATTGCAATAATTCCTGTAATAAGTTGAGAAAAAACAAATTCGAAACTATTGGGAACTAAAAAACCAATAATTATTACAGCAATAATATGAACATACAGAGCCAAACGTGTATTAAAAAATGCTCTAATAACAATTGGAATCAAACATATCGGAACAATATAAAGATAAACTGCATTATACTTTACAACTATGCTTGTTAGATAAACCATAAGAATAATTAGCAAAAGAATTAACAATATTTTCTTGTTATCTGAATAAATATCCTTCATAAAATATAAAAGAAAAAATCTTAAAACGATAATAGAAATGGTAAGCAAAATAAGTTGCCCCGCTATTATTAAATAATATGATGATGATGAACCAAGTCTGGTCTCGTAATTTTGTTTTAATGATTCCAGAAGTAAATATTTTTCATTTGTAACCAACTCTCCAGTAGAAATAATTCTTTCACCGGTCTGAACCATTCCTCTGCTTGTAGAAATATTTTCGAGTTTTACAAGCTGCTCTGCTTCTGTTCTTTCCCTGTCATAAACAACATTTTGAATTAAATTAATTTCAATAAGCGACAAAACAAATTGTTTATCAATATCATTTGCATTCTCCAAAACATTATGAATATAATTGTAGGCACTACGAATTGTATAAAAATCCCCAATCATTTTTTCCTCCGCAACATTGTTTTTTACAACAATAATTGAATAATCATCCGACTTATCTTCAATTATGGAAGTGTATTTGATAATTCCTTTTGAAAAAAGCTGATTTATAACATTGTAGCAAAATTCAAGATTTTGATTTTTATAATTATCATTCCTATTTGGATATTTCAAATTCCATTTTTTTTCAAAATCATTGGAAATATCTTGTAGCTTATCAGATGTTTGGTTTGTATTGTAAATAAAATATGGTTTAATCTGAGAAATAATATGCTCTTTTTCTTGCATAATTACTTCAGTAGGTTTATTTATTGCAAAATCGTATGGTGCAATGAGGTCGGTATGCATCCAAGGTTTACCTTTTTGAAATTCGTACTTAAACTTCCCTTCCTTTGGAAAAATTAAAAAAAGTAAGATAACACTAGTTATAAAAAGAAGATTCCTTACTATTTCCTTACCATTATCTTTAAAAAAATTAATAATTCGCTTCATGATAAAATTTTCACGAAGTTACTAAATTTATTAGAAATATTTTTGAATAGAAAATCAATTGATTCATAGTTTTATGGTTTTATAAAATTATCATCAATTATAATTAAACACCTCTCCATTACTCCATTACTCCATTCCATCAATCAATTTTTCTATTATTCCAAGTTATTTTTTGTAATATTGTACAAAACATCAAAAATGGAATTTGGAATTAGCACATTAAGTATTGTTCCTATCAGAACAGAGCCATCTAACAAATCCGAAATGGTAACACAATTATTATTTGGAGAAACATTTAGTGTTATTGACAAATATAAAGATTGGTATCAAGTAAGATTGGCATACGACAATTACGAAGGCTGGATTGAAAAACTTCAAATACTAAATATTTCACAAGACGAATTTCAAAAGCTAAATTCAGAAGAAAGTAAAATCACACTAGATCTGGTTCAAAAAATCAAGAATGTAAGTCTTAACAAAAATTATTATGTTGTTATCGGGAGTAATATTCCACCTTTAAATAATAACATTTTTAAAATCAATGATGAAAAATATTACTTTGACGGCGCAATTTCCAGATCAGTCAAACAGGAAAAAAGTAAAATAATAAAATACGCACAGATGTTTCTAAATGCACCTTATTTATGGGGAGGCAGGACACCGTTTGGAATTGATTGTTCGGGATTTACCCAAATATGCTACAAATTATGCGGAATTAAATTAATGCGTGATGCTTCACAACAGGCTACTCAGGGCAATATAATAAATTTTATTTCTGAAGCCACTCCCGGCGATCTTTTATTTTTTGATAATGAAGAAGGAGATATTGTTCACTGCGGCATTTTTTTACCTGATAATAAAATTATTCATGCGTCAGGAAAAGTAAGAATTGATGATATTGACCATCACGGCATTTTTAATTACGAATCAAAAAAATATTCACATAAACTTCGTCTTATTAAATGCGTAAATGAGTAAATGCTTAAATGCTTAAATGAGTAAATGTTTAAATATTTTGCAACTAATCAGTTTATTAATTAATTTCTATTTCATAATTTTTAAAAGAGTATAAAAGGAATAAGGGTATAAGGGGCAAAGGAATCTTCTCTATTTCCCCTATTTCCATTATATCCCTTACGACTGAATAGAGTCCGTATGAATACCCCCTATTTCTCAAATAAAAGAAAATTTTTAATAAATCATTTCAAAAATATAATTACTTTTGCCCTAGAAATTTCAAAACAGAAATTTTAACGTTTTATTAAAATATTTTCTTCGGGGCAGGGTGAAATTCCCGACCGGCGGTTATAGTCCGCGACTCCTGTTAATAAACAGGATTGAGCCAGTGAAATTCCGGCACCGACAGTATAGTCTGGATGATAGAAGAACATATATCAATAACCTGTATATTGGGATATTGATATAATATTATATAGCCCTGAAGATTAAAACTCTTTAGGGCTTTTTTTATGATAAAAATTAAAGACATTAAATTTATGAAAATGGCTATAGACCTATCAAAAAAAGGCTATGGCACTGTTAATCCTAATCCTTTGGTTGGAGCTGTTATCGTTAAAAACGGAGAAATCATTGGTGAAGGATATCATGAATATTATGGTGGACATCATGCTGAAATTAATGCAATAAATAATGCAAAAGAGAGTGTAAAGGGAGCAACAATGTATGTTACTTTGGAACCCTGCAATCACTATGGAAAAACACCTCCATGTACTAACAGGATTATAAAGGAGCAATTTTCAAGGGTTGTAATAGGAATATTAGACCCTAATACAATTGTAAATGGAAAAGGAATAGAGAAATTAAGACAAGCTGGAATAGTTGTTGAAACCGGAATAATGAAAGATGAAATCAATATCGTAAATGAAGTTTTTATAAAATATATAACTACAAAACAACCTTTCTGTGCCATGAAAACTGCCATGTCACTTGATGGAAAGATATCAACTTATACAGGAAATTCAAAATGGATATCCAACGAAAAATCAAGAAAATGGGTTCATGAATTAAGGCATCGTTATTCCGGTATAATGGTTGGAGTGAATACTATCATAAAGGACGATCCTGATCTGACTGACAGGTCTGATTACGAAATAAAAAAACATCCGGTTAGAATTGTTTTAGATTCTAATGGCAGAACACCTCTTAATTCAAAAATTCTTAACACTTCTTATGCCAAAACAATAATTGCTGTTACTGAAAATGCCAATAGTAAATTTATTAAATCAGTAAACAAAAATGGAGCTAAGGTGATTATCTGTCCAAAAAAAGATAATAGAGTTAATCTTTCCTATTTGATGAATGAATTAGGTAAGCAAAGCATAGACAGTATTTTGCTTGAAGGCGGAAGCACCCTGAACTTTTCTGCTTTAAAAGAAGGTGTTGTAGATAAAGTATTTTCGTTTATAGCTCCAAAACTAATAGGAGGAGATACATCCAAAATGCCTGTTGGCGGGTTGGGATTCGATTCACTTGAGAAAGCAATTTCATTAAATATTAAAAACATCAAAAGGTTTGACCAGGATATTTTGGTTGAAGCTTACATAATTTGAAACAATATGTTTACAGGAATTATTGAGGAAACAGGAAGAATAAAATCTGTTAAATGGAATGGTAATTCGGCAGTTATTGATATTTATGCTATGAAAATACTGAATGATATAAAAGTTGGCGACAGTATAAATACCAATGGAGTTTGCCTTACTGTTACTTCGTTTGGTATAAAAATATTTTCGGTAGATGTGATGGCGGAAACCATGTGCAGAACCAATCTGGGCAGTTTTAAGCCCGGTTCAGAAGTAAATCTAGAAAGAGCACTTAAGCTAAATGACAGACTCGGAGGACATCTTGTAAGCGGTCATATTGACGGCACAGGCATTATTACTGAATTAAAGAAAGAAGATAATTCGTTGTGGATTACAATAAAAGCCGATGAATCTGTTTTAAGATACATCATTTTCAAAGGTTCGGTTTCTATTGATGGTATTAGTTTGACTGTTGCAAAAGTTTATAATAAACGGTTCAAAGTTTCAATTATTCCTCACACGGCACAAGAAACAACACTTCTATCTAAAAAAATAGGCGAAGAAGTAAATATCGAATGTGATTTAATTGGAAAGTATGTTGAGAAATTTATTTCAAATGATGCAAATACAAAACAGCAATCCAATATTGATATGGATTTCCTCAGGAAAAATAGATTTTAGATATAAACAAAAAATAATAACATATAAAAAATAAATAAACTAATGAGTGAATTTAATACAATAAGAGAAGCTATAGAAGACATCAAACAAGGCAAAATGGTAGTTGTTGTTGATGACAAACGGCGTGAAAACGAAGGCGACCTGATAATGGCAGCAGAAAAAGTAACACACAATGCAATTAATTTTATGTCGAAGCACGGTGGAGGGTTGATATGTATGCCTATTATTAAAGACAAGCTAAACGAATTAAATATAGGTATGATGGTAACAGAAAATACTGATATACACAAAACTGCATTTACAGTTTCTATTGATGCCACTGAAAACAAAACAGGTATCTCTGCTCATGAAAGAGCGTTTACTATTAAAAAAGTTTTAAATCAAAAATCAAAACCTGGAGATTTCAACAAACCCGGACACGTGTTTCCATTAGAATACAAAAAAGGTGGTGTTTTAGTAAGGGCAGGTCATACCGAAGCTGCAGTTGATTTAGCAAAGCTTGCCGAGTTGTACCCGGCAGGGGTTATTTGTGAGATCATGAATGATGACGGCTCAATGGCTCGCGTTCCTGAATTAAAAGAATTTGTAAAAAAATATAATCTTAAACTAATTACCATTGCAGACCTTATCGATTACAGAAGAAGGCATGAGAAACTAATAGAAAGAGTTTCGGAAGTAAATTTACCAACAAAATATGGAATATTTAAAGGAATAGGATTCAAGGATAAAATTACAGGTGAAGAGCATTTTGCAATGATTATGGGCAACATAGGTAATGGTAAACCTGTGCTCACCAGAGTTCACTCAGAATGTTTAACAGGTGATGTTTTCGGTTCTTTAAGATGCGATTGCGGAGAACAGTTGAGTGAAGCATTACAAAAAATAGCAAATGAAAGTAGGGGAATATTATTATATATGCGCCAGGAAGGACGGGGAATAGGATTAATCAACAAATTAAAAGCCTATCATTTGCAAGACAATGGAATGGATACAGTAGAGGCAAATGAAGCCCTTGGATTTCCGGCAGATCTTCGGGATTATGGCATAGGTGCTGAAATTCTTGCCGATTTGGGTGCAAAAGAATTACGATTAATGACAAATAATCCTAAGAAAATTTCCGGAATTTACGGATTCGGACTTAAAGTAGTAGAAAGAGTTCCCATTAAAATACATCATAATAAAAATAACCATTTTTACCTTGAAACTAAAAAAATCAAATTAGGGCATATTTTATAGTTTAAATAATATCAAACTCTTATTTCATGAAACACCAATAATTAGTTTTTAAACACAGGGGAATGATTATAAATCGAAATTTGAAACTTGAAATTCGAAATTTGGAAAAACTCATTTTGACTACCTAATTTCTAATTATAAATTTTTCTAATAAATAAAAATAACTAAAACTAAACTAACTACAAAAATATAAACACATGAAAACAATTGAAGGAAAATTAAATGCAAAAAATTTAAAATTTGGAATAGTCGTTGGGAGATTTAATGAATTTATCAGCAGCAAACTGTTAAGTGGAGCTATTGACGCCTTAAAACGTCATGACGCTGAAGATGAAAATATTGAAGTTGCCTGGACCCCAGGTTCCTTTGAAATTCCGTTGATAGCTAAAAAAATGGCAAAATCTAAAAAATTTAATTCTGTTATTTGTCTTGGTGCAGTTATAAGAGGAGCAACACCACATTTTGATTATGTTGCCAACGAAGTATCAAAAGGAATTGGCAATGCTATGCTTGAAACAGAAGTTCCAATTATATACGGTATATTAACAACCGACAACATTGAACAAGCAATTGAAAGAGCCGGTTCCAAGTCTGGAAATAAAGGATTCGATGCAGCTATGGCAGCTATAGAAATGGCAAATTTGATAAAAAATTTGTAAGATTGTAGCTAATCAGCCATTATTTTTACTTTAATAGCCACAGATTTAATTAATTTTTTTAACATTTTAAATTGTCTGAACAATTACGATTTTTTATTGATTTAGGCAAAAACAAAGAAATCAATTTTTATTTTTATACTATTTTTCAACAATTTTAATTATTGATTTTCTGACTTTTAAGAAATATTATCAATTAATGTTAAAAACAATTGTCTTGATTTTGTATATTAATGACTATTTTTATTCGCTCTTTAATAATGATTTAAAAATTAACAATTATAATTAATTCTTTTAAATTTAAACAAACCAAAAACTAAAATGCTTATGAAAAAGAACAGACTATTTATGTTTTTAGCGTTAATGCTATTTTCAACAATGACCTTTGCACAAGGTTATGTTAAGGGAGTAATAAAAGATGCTGACACAAGAGAAACCTTAGTTGGTGCAACAATTGCTATTCAAGGCACCACTACCGGAACAATTACTGAAGTTAATGGAGACTTTAAACTTCAAATACCTGAAGGAGACCAAACAATTGAAATTTCTTTTGTTGGATATACTTCAAAATTAATGAAAGTAAATATTGCAGATGGAAAAACAAAGAATCTTGGCTCTATTTTACTTGAAGCAAAGTTTTTCGGATTAACAGGTATTAACATTGTTGCCGATCGTGCAAAAGAACGTGAAACTCCTGTTGCTTTTACCGATGTGAAAGCTGCACAAATTGAAGAACAACTTGGTTCTCGTGACATTCCAATGGTAATGAATGCAACTCCAAGTGTTTATGCAACAATGCAAGGTGGTGGAGCTGGTGATGCACGTATCAGTGTTCGTGGATTTAACCAAAGAAACGTAGCAATTATGATTAATGGTGTACCTATAAACGACATGGAAAATGGTTGGGTTTATTGGTCTAACTGGGACGGTGTTGGTGATGCAACATCATCTATTCAGATGCAAAGAGGATTAAGTGCTGTTAACCTTGCTACTCCTTCAATTGGTGGTACAATGAACATCATTACAAATCCTGCAAAAATGGAGGCCGGTTTTAAAATCAAGCAAGAATTTGGTTCTGGAAAATTCTTAAAAACTACAATCTTTGGAAATACCGGACTAATTAATGGTAAATATGCCTTAAGTGCTGGTGTTGTTAAAAAATCAGGTGTTGGACAAATTGACAAAACCTGGACTGATGCTTATGCATATTATTTAGGTGCATCCTGGAACATTAACAAAAGCAACCGCTTAGAGTTTTATGCAGTTGGTGCTCCACAACGTCACGGACAAAATTTGTACAAACAAAATATTGCTGCATACGACCATGCATTTGCCGAAGGACTTGATGATTATGATCCTGCAGCATTAGATGATTATGATGAAGCAGGTCTTATGTACAACGAAAACTGGGGTGCAGTTAGCAGCAGTTATACTGGACAACAATATTGGAACGGAAAATCACATGATCGTTATAATGAAGATTTTATTAACGAAAGAGAAAATTATTTCCATAAACCACAAATTAACCTTAACTGGTACACACAGTGGAGCGAAAAGTTAACTCAATATACTATTGCTTATTATTCAGGTGGTACTGGTGGTGGTACTGGCACTTATGGAAGTGTTAAATGGGATTACTCAGGACCTTCTAGATTTGTTGACTTTGATGCTACTATTGCTAACAATTCAGTTAGTGATACTGCAAAGGGTATTTTAAGAAACAGTGTTAACAACCAATGGACAATTGGAGCTATTTCGAAATTCAACTACAAAGCCAGCGACAAGTTAAAACTTAACTGGGGTATTGACTGGAGAAAAGCATCAATACATCACTTCCGCGAAGTACGTGATCTTCTTGGTGGCGGCTTCTATGTTTATAATGGAAATGATTTTGCTGCTTCAAGTAAT
>Ga0222678_1000074_pt1 | contig 52292 bp, 43 predicted proteins | sample AntAcemetagen937_FD_179801 | JGI IMG/M metagenome (GOLD analysis project Ga0222678, IMG submission 179801) | Saline water microbial communities from Ace Lake, Antarctica - #937 | ecosystem: Environmental > Aquatic > Non-marine Saline and Alkaline > Saline | place: Antarctica: Ace Lake... | reverse complement strand
AATCATACAAAGAAAAAATGACCATTCTGTACCCGGTTTTTTCTTTTTTCCTATATTTTCTGAAATTATCAATGACAAAATATACCAAATGGTAAAAACCAATATTATTATAATTTCATTCATTTTAAATTTTATTTAATTCATTAATGAAATAGAAATAGAAACAATAAAGGGATTATTATTCCCAGAATCGTAAGCCAGGCACCTCTGCCGGTAATTCCTTTTTTCCCTTTAATAATAAATAATCCTGTTATGGCAATTAATATTAAAGCTCCGGCAAAAATATCAGAAAATGATGTCCACCACAAACCAGGATTATAATGAAGGTAATTAATTTCTTTAAAGATTGGTCTTTTTCGTGTTTTTTCAATTGTTCCAATACCTTTTGAAATATTAAAAACAGCAACACCGTTTTTTAAAAATACTTTAAGAGTGTTATCATTGGGAAAATAATGTTTTTTATAATATCTTCCTTCATTAAATTTATCAAGGAAATTTACAATATCAGTTTTATTCATGTCAGTATTTATTACATTATTAAACTCAACATTATTTTTAATAATAATATAATTCGGATTCCAATCATCTAAATGATTAATTGCAATTCCTGACAAAGCATAAATTATTGTCATCCCAAAAAACAAAAAACCAAGATCGCGATGGATCACACGGTTCCATTTTCTCCACTTAAATTTCATTTTATATAATTTTTGTTTTACAAATATAAAAAAAGCCGGAATTATTAATCCCGACTTTATATATATTTTTTAAATTGCTTTATTCCGCTTTTGGTTCCGTTGCAAATTTATATTCTGAACATACAATAGAATAATATACCAAATACCCTTTTTCTGTTTCGGCAATTTCTGCTCTAAGATTTTCTATTTGCTTAAATCCATCTATATGTTCACCCTGGTCAGCATTTTTACCTTTAGAAGTTTTATGATCTCCTTCGCCTTCTTTTTCTTGTTTATCTAATCCTTTCCCTTTTTCAGATTCTTCATTATTGGCTAATAGTTCATTTTCCCAATCATTAAGGTAATCTTCATCTATTCTCAGTTCTTCAACAATACCCTCAACTTTAATTGATTTTCCAACCCATTCTGTATTAAAAGCCGGCATATTTTCTCCAACTGTGATTTTAACTCTTCCTTTTGAATTATCATCAATAATAAACATTTTGTCGCCACCATGCATACAAACATGATCAACTATTCCTTTAATATAAACAGCTTTTCCTGTCAGGCTTTCAGCTGTATCGTCAAATTCAGCAATACTAACAACTATTGGACTAACAGCTGTTATTATGCTTTTATCATTATTGTTTTCAGTTTGTTTTTGTTGATTTCCACATGAAAATAAAAAACCTGAAATAATTACTAATATTATTAAATTTCGTGTCATAATTTTTTTATTATTATTAATTAATGAATTTGTAAAAGTATGTAATTAGTTTAATATTTATTAATTAAAATCACTGCCTATTTTTATTCCATCATATTTTTTTTCTACACCATTTTTGTAATAAATTTTCATGAAAACGCTACCATCATAATTATATTTTATCCACTCCCCGTTTTTTTTACCCATTACATAAAAGCCTTCTTCTTTTTTATTTCCATTATCCCAATAATAAATATGTATTCCGTTTGGATTATCATCAATAAATTTTCCTTCAAAACTTTTTTTACCATTATTATAAAAATGCTTCCATATTCCATTGCGCTTTCCATCAATATATTCACCTTCTTCTTTATTATCACCAATTTTATATATCCAAAAACCATTTTTTAATCCTTCAAAATATTCGCCTTTAGTAATAATATTTCCGAGTTGGTTAAATTCGGTTAAAATTCCATTTGCAATGCCTTCCGAAAAATTTTCTTCTCTTAATAATCTTCCCGATTGATAATACCAGCTCCATTTTTCTATTAATTTTCCATTGTCATTAAATTTTCCTTCCTGTTCTAATTTTCCACTTTTATGATAATATTTCCATTCTCCTGTTTTAATATCTTTTCTATAATTCCCTTTGGCTTTAATATTTCCGTTATCAAAATATTCATTCCAAAAACCATCTCTTTCTCCTTTTTGAGTAATAATTCCTTTTCCTATAATTACACCATTTTTAAAAATATATGAGTTTTCAACAGTTCCATCTTCCGAATATTCACGCCTTATTCCTTCAGGAACACCATCTTTATAACTTGCAACAATTTTTACTTTTCCGTTTTTATAATAATCCTTTTTTACATCTAATTTTTTTAGTTTAGCAACATTTTCCTGAATTACACCATCTGTAAATTTTTCAGCTTTTTTAAGATTTCCATCGTCGCTATATTTTTTAAAAAAACCTTCTTTATTACCATGCTTATATTTCCCTACTAATTTCAATTTTCCATCAGGATAATAATATTTCCAAATGCCGTGTTTTTTATTTTGTTGATCGAAGCGATTAATATTTTCTTTGTCAACAATAAATCCTTTTTTATAATAAAATAAAGTAATTATTCTTCCATCAGCTGCATATTCCTTACAAATTCCTTCTTCTAATCCATCAATAAAATTTACACTTCTTTTTATTTTTCCATCAGAATAAAAATTTTGTGTTAAACCATTTTTTATGTCATCTATAAAATTTTCGCTAATAATTTCTTCTTCCTGATAGATTTTTCTTATTCCGTTTTTCTTTCCTTTTTTATAATTTATCTCAAGAATAATATCTCCACTATCGTTATAAAATTTCCATACAGAATCGAGTTTAAAATTTTTACGATTTCCTTCAGATATTAATATTTCATTCAAATTATATGTTTTCCAATATCCGTCCGGTTTTTCACCACGCATAAATCCTTCGCTTGATTTTTTTCCATTTTTATGATAAAAAATATTATAACCATCGGGGTTAATATCATTTTGCGATATTGCTGAATTAATGATAAAAAGAAATACAAGTATTATTTTAAATTTAAACATATAATTATTTTACTGTTTTTCCTTTAACAACTCTTTGATTAATTTCTTGTCGGTAAATTTCATCTTTTTTTATCCATAATCTTGTGTTTTCAGCTTTTGAATCTACATTGTAAATTAATGTATCGTAAACTATTCCATAATAACTACCAATATTTTTATTTAATAATATTTTATAAAAGTTATCTTGATTTTTTTTATGAAAAGTCACAGTATTATCATTTTCGAAAGAAATAAAAAGTTTGTCATTAGTAAAACTATCGCATGTCCCCGGAGTATTTTTAGCAATTATTATTTGGTCAATATAATTTCCATTTTCAAACACTATTTCACCTCTTGCTATTTTAGCTTCATTAATAGGCATAACTCTTTGTAAAATAACAGTATTTGAAATATAAAACTGAACTTTTTTAATATCTAATTTTTTATTTTCTATGTTTTTTCTAAGATTTTGTGTAAAATAAATTCTCTTAGTACAAGATAATGTAAACATCATTAATGCTATCAGACCGATTAAAATTATTTTATTTTTCATGATTAAAATTTAATAATTAGCTACTTTCTAAAAATTATATTTTTATTTTTTATTATTAATAACTTTAGATAATTGAAGCATTTTTTCAATAGATTTTTTTGCTTTTTCAATTTTTATATTATCTAATTTTATTTCCGGTTTTTCATTAACAAGACAATCATATACTTTTTGTAAAGTATTTTTTTTCATATATTCACAATCATTACAAGAACAGTTTTCATCAGACGGAACAATTAAAAATTCTTTTTCCGGAGAATCTTTTTTCATTTGATGAAGTAATCCTGTTTCACTTGCAATAATTATTTTTTTAGAGTCAGATGATTTTGCATATTCAAGCATTTGCGCTGTTGATCCAATAAAATCTGCGAGTTCTAAAACAGCTGCATTACATTCGGGATGAGCTATTAATTTTGCTTTGGGATTTTTAACTTTAATTTTTATTACAGCTTCATTATTTAATTTATCATGAACTTCACAAACACCATCCCATAAAACCATATTTCTTCCGGTTAAATTATTAATATATCCACCTAAATTTTTATCAGGAGCAAAAATAATTTTTTCATCTTTTGGAAAACTTTCTACAATTTTTACAGCATTTCCTGATGTACAAACTACATCTGAAATAGTTTTAATATCAGCTGTACAATTAATATATGAAATAACTATATGATCGGGATATTTTTCTTTAAACTTTTTAAATTCATTTAGAGGGCATGAATCAGCAAGTGAACATCCTGCATCCATATCCGGAATAATTACTTTAGTTTTCGGATTAATTATTTTAGCTGTTTCAGCCATAAAATGAACTCCACAAAAAACTATTATCTTTGCTTCTATTTCAGCAGCTTTTTTAGCTAAAGCTAAACTATCTCCTACATAATCAGCAATATCTTGTATTTCTGGTATTTGATAAAAATGCGCTAATAATACCGCATTTTTTTCTACTTTTAATTTTTTAATTTTTTCTGTTAAATTCATTAATTGTTTTTATAATATTTAAGCTATATATTTCAGCACTAAAATTAATATTTTTATTTTCTTTAATTTTAAACAGTTTTAATAATATATATAATATATTTATTAATTAAAATTTTAAATGTATTATTATTAGACTTGTTAATAAACTAAATTTTTAATGATTATTGTAATTAAAATGTATCAAAATTATTATTAAATATTTAATAATTACATTATTAAAATAAATATATTTTTCACCAAATAGCTAATAATTTTGTTAATAATAGTTTAATAAATTTTGATAATAATTTTAATCATTAAGCTTTATAAACAATTTGTTAATTATTTAAATATTTATTATAAAATTATAACAATTTTTAAAGGAATAAACATTATTTTGTTTATAACTAATAAAAAATTGATTTTAAGATAATAGCGTAAATATAAACTTTTTTTGATTTAAATAAAATCTTAATTTTAAAGTAATTAATAAAGATAATTAATTTTTAAGTAATTTTGTATTTAATAAATTATTAACATGTTTGATAAAAGTAAAAATATATTAATTGGAAGCGATCACGGTGGGTTTGAAATGAAGGAATTTATTAAGAAAAACTTATTAAAAGAAGGCTATAAAATAAAGGATTTTGGGACAAATTCTACTGAAAGTGTAGATTATCCTGATTTTATTCACCCAGTGGCAAAAATTATTAATGATAGTGAAAATGATTTAGGAATAATACTTTGTGGAAGTGGAAATGGTGCACAGATGACGGCAAATAAATATATAAATGTAAGAGCTGGATTATGTTGGACGGAAGAACAGGCAAAGCTTATAAGAATGCATAATAATGCAAATATTATTTCTATTCCAGGAAGATTTGTTGATTTTGAGCTTGGATTAAAAATGGTAAAAGTATTTTTGGAAACCGATTTTGAAGGTGGACGACATAAACAAAGAGTTAATAAAATATCACAAATTCGTTAAAAAGCATAAATGACGGAACTACATAAAAAATTTATAAAGGATTCTGAAAAAAAAGCTTTTGATATTAATCATCGCAATACCATAAAGTTTAATATTTCGAGATATGAAAAGGCTGTTATTAATGGAAAAAAGCAATTCAAAAATCTTGAACTTGCGCGAAATAGAGCTGCAAATATTAAACATAAAGTTATTAGCGAAACTGAAAATTATTTAAACGAATTTGAGGCTAATTTTATTAAACATGGTGGAAAAGTTATCTGGGCTGAAGACAGTAACGAGGCTATTAAAGAAATACTTAAAATATTAAAAAAGCATAATACAAAAAAGGTAGTAAAGTCAAAATCTATGACTACCGAAGAAATTGAATTAAATCAATCTCTCGAAAAAAACAATATAGAGTCACTTGAAACCGATCTTGGTGAATACATAGTTCAGCTTAATAATGAAAAACCTTATCATATTGTAACTCCGGCAATGCATTTATCTAAAGAAGATATTGCAAAATTATTTAATAAAAAATTTAAAACACCGAATAATAGTACACCGGAGGAAATAACTGCTTTTGTAAGACAGCTTTTAAGAGAAAAATTTACAGAAGCGGATGTAGGAATTACAGGAGCTAATTTTCTTATTTCAGATATTGGAGCTGTTGCATTGACCGAAAATGAAGGAAATGGTGTAATGTCTATGGCATTCCCAAAAGTTCATATTGCAATTGCGGGTATAGAAAAATTAATTCCATCATTGGAAGATCTTAATCTTTTTTGGCCATTACTTTCAACATACGGAACAGGACAAAATATTACAGTTTATAATTCTATTATTACAGGCCCAAAACAAGAAGATGAACTTGATGGTCCCGACGAAATGTATGTTGTTTTATTAGATAATAATCGTACTAATTTACTAGCAAAAGAAAAACAACGAAGAGCACTATCTTGTATAAGATGTGGGGCTTGTCTTAATAATTGTCCTGTTTATAAAAATATTGGGGGACATTCTTATAACACAACATATAGCGGACCAATAGGAGCGGTTATAACTCCATATTTAAAAAGTATGGATGATTATAAACATTTAAGTTTTGCTTCGTCGTTATGTGGAAAATGTACAGATAATTGTCCAGTAAAAATACCCTTACATCAATTATTGCTTTACAATAGAAATGATTCTATTAAAGAAAGTAAAATAAAATTTTCAGAAAAATTAATGATGTTTGGATGGAAAAAAGTTATGCTTAATCGCTCTTTAATGGATATTGTTGGAGGAAATCTAAAAAATATTGCAATTAAAATGTTTTTTAGAAAAGCTTGGGGACCACGACGCGAACTACCAAAGATACAGCCAAAATCTTTTAAGAAGCTTTGGAATATAAGAAGGTGAAAAAGCTAATGGCATATATTTTTAGTCAAGTAATTCGGAAATTTTGTTTCGGAGGTCTTCGCCTCGTAAATTTTTAGCAATAATAATTCCGTCAGGGTTAATCAAAATACTATGAGGGATTGATCGTACACCGTATAATTTTCCGGCTTCACATTTCCAACCTTTTAAATCCGAAACTTGCGTCCATGCAAGACTATCATCAACTATTGCTTGTTTCCATTTTTCGCTATTATTATCAAAAGATATTCCAATAATATCAAAACCATTATCTTTGTAATCGTTATAAACAGATACAATATTTGGATTTTCCCTTCTACATGGAATACACCAGGCTGCCCAAAAATCCATCAACAAATACTTACCTTTTAATGAAGACAAAGTTATAGGATTTCCTGTTGTATCATTTAATGTAAAATCAACAATTGGTTGATTAATATCTACTCTTTTCAAGATTTTAACTCTTTCGGTGAGTTTATTATAATAAATTGAGCCATAAACAGATTCATCGAAATTGCTTGTAATTGAATCAAGAGTACTTAAATTAAAGTGATATGAATTTCTGTAAATAATATAAGGTGAAACAAAATTGCTGTCATTATTAAAAGCATAAGATATTAAAAATTCTATTTTTGCATAATCATTTTTTGTAAAAAGAGAATCAGCATAATCAAGCTTTAGTTTATCATTTTCCGCTTTAGCTTCTTTATAAATATTTTCATAAATATTTCTATCTATCTCATTAAAACTATCCATTTGATTTTTATAGGAATTATAAATATTTTGCGAAGATGATCCGGTAATAACAGCATCAATATTTCCGGTAGTATCAATATTCATTTCTATTGTTATTTCTGCCGGTTCAACAAACACAAAAGTATTTAATTTTTTCCCTTCAACAGAAATATAATAAACTTCAGCAAAATCAACACGTCCTTTTAAGGTGAAACCACCGTCTTTTATATTTGATGAATCACAAATAATTTTATCCCCGTCAACATAATGAATCAAGTATAATTTAGTAGTATCATTTACATTAATTGTTCCTTTTATCGAAAAATTGCTATTGTTTGTACAAGATGACAATAATACAATTGCCACAATAATAGATAAATATTTTTTCATTTTTTCATTTTAATATTATAAAATAAATATTGAATAATAATTACCAAAGATAATGTAATAATAGTACCAAGTAAAATATTGTAAAAAGTTAACAAAATTTCGTTAAAACTAAATATATCAAGAAAATACAAAACAAAATTATGAACAAAAATTAATATCAGTGAATATAAAAAAAACCATCTGAAACCAAAACTTTTTATTCCTATTTGCATATTTGGTTCAATATCTTTTCCTGTGGATAAATATTTTATTAAAGATGGTCGAATAAAAGCAACAAGTACAGTTGCAGCTGCGTTAATACCAATTGATTTCATAAAAATATCAACACCAAAACCCAAGGAAAATGCAGAAACCAACAGCAACCATTTTGGTGTTTCTTTTGGTAGCAATAGGATAAAAAGTATATAAAAATATGGATTAAGATATCCGTTGAATTTAATATTATTCAACAACAATACTTGTATTAATAATAACACAATAAAACGAATAATATTTCTTGTAATAATATTACTCATGCTGCGAATCCTTTACTAAATTAATTTCTTCTTTTTTGTTAATATTTTGAATTACATAAACATAATTCAGGCTATTAAAATCAGTTGAAAAATTTAAAACCGCACTATTTAAACTTTCTCCCATTTTGGTTTTGTATTTATCAAAAGTTCCAATCATTATTTTTTCAGGAAAAACAAAAGAAAAACCACTTGTAATAATTGTATCGCCTTTTATTAAATTAATATGAGTTGGAATATCTGTAATGGTTCCTTTTTTATAGGAATTTTCATTCCAAATTAAATTTACAAGTTGAAGATTTTTTTTAATTTTCGCACTTATTTTTGCGTCTTTATGGATTACCGACATTACTGTACAATAATTTTTTGAAACACCAATTACAATTCCCACAATTCCCTCATTACAAACAACACCCATATCTGCTTCAATTCCATTCTTTCTTCCTTTGTTTAGCATAAGATAATTACTACTACGGTTAGTGGAGTTGTTAATTACTTTTGCGCTTATGTAATTATAATTTGTGTCTTGATGAGGTATTAATGTGCTATCCATAGCATTTTGATCGAAAGAAATAGTTTTTAATTTTCCAATTTCCTCCGATAACTCACGATTAACAGATGCAAGATTAAAATACTCTGAAATATTATTTGCACCTGAAAAAAGAGAACCTGTAAAATGATTTGTTGCGTTTATTATTGCAGAACCTTGAAATCTATTATTATTAATGATTAATATCACTGAGAATATTTCTAATAAAAGAAACAGAAAAAAGAAATGATATTTTATCAAAAACGAAAAAAAGTATCGCATGGTTTAAAATATTAATAACAAAGGTTCTACTTTTGAAGTTGTAAATTTTATTGATTGATTCAGACATTTAATCATTCTATCATTAATTTTTAATACAACCAAAATAACCCATCATTTACTTAATAAGGAAAGTAAATTTATCAAAATTCTTTAGTGCAATTCCTGTTCCTCTTGCCACAGCTCTAAGTGGATCATCAGCAACATGTACAGGAAGTTTAGTTTTAAGATGAAGACGTTTATTTAACCCTCTAAGCATCGAACCACCACCTGCAAGATAAATACCTGTTCTGAAAATGTCAGCTGAAAGTTCAGGAGGAGTCATCTCAAGAGCATTTAAAACAGCAGTTTCTATTTTAGAAATAGATTTATCAAGAGCTTGTGCAATTTCGGTATAATTAACAGTAATTTCTTTAGGAATTCCGGTTAACATGTCTCTTCCATGAACTGCATAATCATCAGGCGGATTATCAATTTCTGTCATGGCTGCCCCAACTTCAATTTTAATTCTTTCGGCAGTGCGTTCTCCAATATTAATATTATGTTGTTTACGCATATAATCAACGATATCAACAGTAAAATCATCACCTGCAATACGAATAGATTTATTATTAACTATTCCGCCAAGGGCAATTACTGCAATTTCGCTTGTACCACCACCAATATCAATAACCATGTTTCCGGTAGGTTCCAGAACATCAATTCCTATTCCAATAGCAGCTGCCATTGGTTCGTGAATAAGCCTAACTTCTTTTGCACCTGCTTGCTCAGCTGAGTCTTTTACAGCTCTTTCTTCTACTTCGGTTATCCCGGAAGGAATACAAATTACCATTTTTAATGCAGGCGGAAAAATAGATTTTTTTGTCCCTATCATTTTGATAAATTCACGAATCATATATTCTGACGATTTAAAATCAGCAATAACCCCACTTCTTAAAGGACGAATAGTTTTTATATTTTCGTGGGTTTTTCCATGCATCATCATGGCTTTTTTACCTACAGCAATAATTTTTCCTGTATTACGCTCAAGTGCAATTATTGATGGTTCGTCAACAACAACCTTATCGTTATAAATTATTATAGTGTTTGCAGTGCCTAAGTCCATTGCAATTTCTTTTGTTAAAAATGAAAATAGTCCCATTATTTTAAAATTAAAATTAATTTATAAAGCAAATTAATGCTTAAAATGTCTTGTTCCGGTAAATACCATTGACATACCATTATTATTGCAAAAATCTATAGAGTCTTTATCTCTTATTGATCCACCCGGTTGAATAACGGCATTAATCCCTTCTTTATTAGCAATTTCTACTGAATCGGCAAAAGGGAAAAAAGCATCGGAAGCCATAACCGCACCATTAAGATCAAAACCAAATTCTTTGGCTTTAATAATTGCTTGTTTTAGTGCATCAACCCTGGATGTTTGCCCCACTCCACTTGCGATAAGTTGCTTGTTTTTTGCCAAAACAATTGTATTTGATTTTGTATGTTTTACAATTTTGTTAGCAAAAACCAAATCTATCTTTTCAGACTCAGTTGGGGCGGTTTTTGTTACTACTTCAAAATCCTCAACTGATTCGGTTTTTAAATCTTTTACTTGTTGAATTGCTCCGTTTAAAATTGATCTGAATTGCTTATCAGGAAAATCAAACGAATTTTTTTGTAAAATTATTCTATTTTTCTTTGATTTAAGTATTTCCAAAGCATTATTTTCATATCCTGGTGATAAAATTATTTCACAGAAAAGTTTATTGATTTCTTTTGCTGTTTTTTCATCAATAATTTTATTACAAATTAATACACCGCCAAAGGCAGAAACAGGATCTCCGGCAAGTGCTTTTTTCCAGGCATCTATCAAATTATCTCTACTGGAGATTCCACATGCATTGTTGTGTTTTAAAATTGCAAAAGTAGTTTCATCAAAATCGTTTATCAGATTTATTGCAGCATCAAGGTCAACTAAATTATTGTAAGAAATTGTCTTGCCGTGAAATTGTTCAAAGACTTCATCGAGTTTCCCATAAAAAATTCCTTCTTGATGAGGATTTTCACCATATCTTAAAGTATTAGATTTTGTTATACTTTTCTTAAAAGATTTAATGTCTTCATGTGTATTAAAATAATTAAAAATAGCTATGTCGTAATTTGATGAAATATTATAAGCATGAGCTGCGAATTTCTTTCTTTCTTCTATAGTAGTAAAACCTTTGTTGTTTTCGAGCAAATTTAACAATTCAGAATATTGGTCGGAAGAAGGAATAATCAACACATCCTTAAAATTTTTTGCTGCTGCCCTGATAAGCGAAATACCGCCAATATCAATTTTTTCTACTATTGCCTGTTCTTCAGAAGTCTGTTTTATAGTTTCTTCAAATGGATAAAGGTCAACAATTACCAAATCAATTTCGGGTATTTTATAATTTTTCATTTCTTCAATGTCACCTTGGTTTTCTCTTCTGCCAAGAATACCCCCAAAAACTTTTGGATGCAGAGTTTTTACTCTTCCACCTAAAATCGAAGGGTAAGAAGTTAAAGATTCTACAGAAATAGCATTTATTCCTAAATCTGCAATAAACTTAAAAGTACCACCCGTTGAGTAAATATTTATTCCTAACTTGTTTAGTTTTTTTACGATCTCTTCTAAGCCATCTTTGTAAAAGACTGAAACTAATGCATTTTTGATTTTTTTCAAGATTCTGAGTGTTTGAGTTTTGCGACTGCAATTTTATTAAAAATCAGAACAATAAACAATTAAAATCTTGAATTTTTGTTGCGAATTTATTTCATAAGTTTAACAAAATGCTTTATTTTCGTAAACAAAACAAAAAACATATAATCCAATGTTTAAAAAAATGATAATATTAAAATTGATTCGCGAAAGCTATATTTTTGCATTTCAGTCGATAAAAGCAAATAAAACCCGTACCATTCTTTCTTTAACAGGTATTACAATTGGAATATTTTCTATTATTTCAATTTTTACTGTTTTCGATTCAATGGAGCGATCAATCCATTCAAGTATTGATTCTTTGGGCGACAATGTAATTTTTGTACAAAAATGGCCTTGGGCAATGGGGGGTAATTATCCCTGGTGGAAATACTGGCAACGACCAGAACCAAAATTACAGGATTTAAAACAAATTCAAAAACGTAGCAAGACAGCCAAGGCAAGTTCATTAATGTTGGAAGTAAGCAGAAATATTAAATATCAAAATACTACAATCGAAGATGTTCAAATTTCTGCTGTTACACAAGACTATAATAAAACAATGTCATTTGATTTGCAGCAAGGTAGATATTTTACACCAATAGAATCGAATGGTGGTAGTAATGTTGTAATAATTGGAAGCGAAATTGCCCAAAATTTATTTGGACGCGCCGATGCTTTGGAAAAAAAGATTAAAATATTTGGACGTAAAATGCTTGTTATCGGGGTGATAAAAAAAGAAGGAAATAATCTCTTTGGAAACTCATCAGACGAAATTGCAATTATACCATATAATTTTGCCAGAACCGTACTGGATGTAAAAAATATTAGCTCTTCGATTATTGTGGTAGCAAAAGAAAATATTTCAAACGAAGAATTAAAAGATGAACTAACAGGAGTAATTCGTTCGATTCATAAACTAAAACCATCTGAAGATGATAATTTTTCGATAAACGAAACAGATATTATTTCGAAAGGTTTTGACGATATGTTTGGATTTATTGCCGGTATTGGTTGGATAATTGGCGCTTTTTCTTTGCTTGTTGGTGGTTTTGGAATTGCTAATATTATGTTTGTTTCGGTAAAAGAAAGAACAAGTCAAATAGGAATTCAAAAATCCCTTGGCGCAAAAAATTATTTTATTTTATTACAATTCCTTTTCGAAGCTATTTTTCTTTCATTAATGGGAGGTGTAGGGGGTTTGTTGATAGTTTATTTATTGTCACTTATTGTTTCAAGCTCAATGGATGGATTTTCACTTGTATTAACAAGCGGTAATATTATTTTAGGAATTAGTGTTTCTGCTGTTATTGGTTTATTGTCGGGAATTATTCCGGCATACATGGCTTCAAAGTTAAATCCTGTTGAAGCAATGCGTTCAAGTTTTTAAAATTAATTTATTAAAGCATAATGGATTACATAATTAAGGTAAAGAAACCTTAAAAAACAGGATAATATTATTACCTTTACGCCACTAAAAAAACATTATGGACAAGCGTTGGGTAATAAAAAAACAAGCTGATAAAAAGGCTGCTGATAAACTTGCCCAAGAGCTGAAAATATCATATAATTTAGCAAATTTACTAGTTCAGCGCGACGTTAATACATATAGCGAGGCTAGAGCTTTTTTCCGTCCTGAACTTTCTCAACTTCACGATCCCTTTCTGATGAAAGATATGGACAAGGCAATCATCAGAATGGAGAAAGCCATCCAAAATAATGAAAAAATTCTTATTTATGGCGATTACGACGTTGATGGTACTACAGCCGTTTCTCTTGTTTATACTTTTCTTAAGAAATTTTACAAAGAAATAGATTTTTATATTCCTGATAGATATGGCGAAGGATATGGAATTTCTACCCGTGGAATTGATTTTGCTTCTGAAAATAATTTTGCTCTCGTTATTGCTCTTGATTGTGGAATTAAAGCTGTTGAAAAAATTGAATATGCGAAATCAAAAAATGTTGATTTTATTATTTGTGACCATCATCGCCCCGGAGATACAATTCCTGACGCAAGTGCTGTTTTAGACTCAAAAAGATTAGATTGCAATTATCCTTACAAAGAATTATCCGGTTGTGGAGTTGGCTTTAAACTTATTCAGGCATATCAACAAAAAAATGATTTTCCATTTTATGAACTTGAGGAATATCTTGATCTTGTTGCTGTGAGCATCGCTTCCGATATTGTTGCTATTACCGGAGAAAATAGAATACTGGCACATTTTGGATTAATCCGTATAAATACTAATCCAAGGCCGGGTATAGAAGCAATTTTACGATATAGTAATATCAGACGAAAACCTTTCAGAAATTTATATAAAAAAAATATTTTTTCAATAGAGCTTACCATTAGCGATTTAGTGTTTTTGATCGGACCACGAATTAATGCTGCAGGAAGAATAAAAAGTGCAAAAAATTCTGTTGAATTACTTGTTTCAGAAGGCATGAAATATGCACAATTACTAAGCGAACAAATAAATGTTTTAAATACTGAGCGTCGTATTCTTGACCATCAAATAACAATTGAAGCTCTTCAAATGATTAAGGATGACGAGAAACTATTAAAATGTAAAAGCACTGTTGTTTTCAATGAAAACTGGCACAAAGGTGTAATCGGAATTGTAGCTTCTAGGCTAACAGAAACCTATTACCGTCCAACAATTGTTCTTACAAAATCTGATGGTTTAATAACCGGTTCTGCCCGCTCAGTCAAAAACTTTGACGTTTATAACGCAATAGAATCGTGTCGTGATTTGTTGGAGCATTTCGGCGGTCATAAATACGCTGCCGGACTTTCTTTAAAACCAGAAAACCTGGATGCTTTTACAAAGAAATTTAATAAAATAGTTGATTCAACGATTGAGGAGGAAATGCTTATTCCTGAAATAGAAATTGATTCGAAAATTAGTCTGAACGAAATAAACAATAAATTTTTTAGAATACTTCGGCAGTTTTCTCCTTTTGGTCCTGGAAATATGGCTCCGATTTTTCTTACCGAAAATGTTGTTGATACAGGAGAAGCTCGCATTGTTGGTAAAAATCATTTAAAACTAAGTATTGTTCACCCCGATATTACCAGTTTACCAATATCTGCAATTGCTTTTCAGCAAGGACATCAAATTACTAATGTGAAAAAAAATATCCCTCTGAATATATGTTACCATATTGAAGAAAACGAGTGGAATAATAATATATCGCTACAGCTTAATATTAAAGATATAAAACAATAAAACCGCGTATTTTTAGTTTTTTATTTCAGGCATTATTTAATATTCTAACATTGATGTAATCTGAAGATTAGGATTAATATATTTTTGTATTTGAAAAAACATAAATCATGAGAAATCTAAGAAAACTTACTTTAATATTTTTACTTAGCTTTTATTTTTTGAATTCATTTTCACAGGGAATCGGAATAGGTGAATGGAGAAACCATTTACCACACAAAAATTGTATCTCGGTTGCCGAAGCAAATAATAAAATTTATTGTGCTACACCATATAGTTTATTTTATTATGATAAAAATGATAATAGTGTTGAACAACTAAACAAAATAAATGGATTATCTGATTTTGGTGTAAGTATTATCGAATCCGACAAAAACAATAATATCCTTTTGATTGCTTATACAAACGCAAATATTGACTTAATAAAAGATGGAAATATTATTAATATTCCTGACATTAAACGAAAAACAATTATTGGAAAAAAAACAATAAACAATATTTTATTTGTTGATAAGTTGGCTTATCTTTCTTGTGGATTTGGAATTGTTGTTTTGGATGTTGAAAATGAGGAAATTTTAGATACTTATTTTATTGGACCACAAGGTAATCAAATAGATGTTCTGGATTTAACATACAACGACACATCATATTTTGCCGCAACAGAAAACGGTATTTATACAGCTGCAATTGATGAAGCAAACCTTGCAAATTATGCTGTTTGGTCAAAGCCTGAAAATTTTCCAAATCAAAATACAAAGTTCGATGAGATAGAATATTTTAGTGGCAAACTTATTGCAAACAATTATCAAAGTGGTTATGCTAACGACACTTTGTTTGTTTTTGACGGATTGACCTGGGACTATTTTGAGTCTGGATTTTCTGCTGATTTTAGAAGCCTGAAATCTTTTAACGAAAATATATTAATTGTTTCGAATACAGTAATTAATATTTATAACGAAGACTTTATACTGGAAAACACAATTCATAATCCAAACTCATTTTTTCTTTCTCCAAATGATGCAATTATCGATAATAATAATTTTGTTTGGATTGCAGATACATATAATGGACTGGTTAAGGTATTTGCTGAAAATTCAGCAGAAAGAATATTACTTGAAGGGCCGGCAACTGCAAATGTATTTTCTCTGTCTTCAAAAGGAGATGCTTTATGGGTTGCACCGGGCAGCAGAACCAGCGACTGGGGAGCACTTTATAAAAGAGATGGTGTTTTTTATTTTAATGATAATGAATGGACAAGATATTATTATAACAACAATCCGGCATTTGAACAAATTCATGATGTAGTTACAATTGCAATTGATCCAACAAATTCGCAAAGAGTTTTTGCAGGGGCTTATCGTAACGATAGTGCCATTGTTGAATTTTTAGGAAACGAAGTTGTAAATATTTATACAGAAGAAAACAGCTCTTTACAAAAATGGCCGGCAGCCGATCAGATTGCAATTACAGGAATGGATTTTGATTCAGAAAATAATTTATGGGTTGCCAATTCCGGTGCGCCAAATATTCTTTCTGTAAGAGTTGCCAATGGTACTCCTGACGGAAAATGGAATTCATTTAATCTGGGTTCTGTTGCTTCTGGTATTGATATTGGTGAATTAATTGTTGATGATTATAACCAAAAATGGATAATCAAAAGAAAAACAGTAGAAAGCCCGTATTATTTGTTTGTTTTTAGTGAAAATAACACAATTGAAAATACATCAGATGATAATATTAAAGGAATAACATCTGCTCCCGGACACGGTAACATTTCAGGAAATAAAGTTTATTGTGTTGCAAAAGATCAGGATGGAGAAATTTGGATTGGAACAGATGAAGGTATTTCGGTTATTTATTCTCCAGAAAATGTTTTTACAAATAATAATTTTGATGCTCAGCGTATTTTAGTAGAACAAGATGGCTATGTGCAGTATCTTCTCGAAACAGAAGTTGTTACAAGTATTTGTGTTGACGGGGATAATAAAAAATGGATAGGTACAGATAATACCGGTGTTTTTTTATTGTCAGCGGATGGCACCGAAGAAATTCTTCATTTTACTGTTGAAAATAGTCCTTTGCTTTCAAATATGATTAGTGACATAGCTATTAATAATGATGGAGAAGTTTTTATAGGTACAGCAAATGGAATAATTTCATATAGGGGGACAGCTACCCCGGGAACTCCAACATTTGAAAATGTTTATGCTTTTCCAAATCCGGTGAGAGAAGGATTTACTGGAAAAATAGGAATTAAAGGATTAGTAAATAGGGCTGATATAAAAATAACGGATATTAACGGAACCCTGATTTATGAAACTAAAGCAGAAGGCGGACAAGCAATTTGGGACGGAAGAAACTTTAACGGAAGAAAAGCTCAAACAGGTGTCTATCTCGTATTTTCAACTAATGAAGATGGTAGCGAAACGATGGTTACTAAGATTCTTATTATTAATTAAGCATCAAAGGTTAACTTAATTAAAATTAAAAATAAAATTACTTTCCCAAATTTCTAAAATTCACATATTGAATCCAATAAAACAATTTAACTACAAACAAATGAAAAACATTTTTACAAAACTATTTTTTGCTTTTGCAATACTTTTATTAATTTCAGCTTGCAGTAATAATGAAACAAAAAATAAACATCAAAAACGAATAACTAAAGCTGATACTGTTGATGCAACTAATGATTTTTATGATAATGCCGAATTGTATAATTTAGAAATGTTTGACATCGAAGTTGTGGGCGAAATCCTAAATCCGGGAAAAGTTGATTTATCAAAATTGCCTCTACATAGTGTTATTGTAAAAGAAACTGTTCTTTCGGATGATGGTAATAAATTTATCGGAGCTTACCGTTACGATGGTTATTCTTTGTATGACATTTTAAATAACAGAAAATTAAATAAAAAGAATGAAAATCATTTCAAGCCAATTATTGATTTATATGTTGAGGTAGAAAATGAGCTTGGCGAAAGTGTGAAAATCAGCTGGGGAGAAATTTTTTACCCCAATCATTTACCCGAAATTATCATTGCTTCAAGAGTTATGAGAATAGTTCCTTCGAAAACCAATGAATTATGGGAATTACCAAAAAAATCAAAACTAATTATTAAAAACGATCTTTTTACTGAACGAAATATTAGCAAACCTCAAAAAATTACCGTTAAGTCGTATGATAAAAAATTTAAAGTAGAAAAAGGTAAAAATCCACTATTTTCATCAGAAATAAAAATTTATAATGAGAAAAACAAGCCAACTATAATTTCTACAAACCCTGCGGATATAAAAAACCATACAGTACATACGATTTATTACGGGAGAGGCAGAGGCATTCACAGTACAGAGCCTTTTACAGGAATATATTTTAAAGATTTGCTTCAGCAATATTTCCCTCTTACAAAAGAGTCAATTATGAATGGAATTTTCGTTATTGCTGCTGACGATGGTTACAGAGTAGTTTATACTTTAAGTGAAATTTATAATAGAAATGATCAATCAGAAATTTTGTTAATTTGTGATCAGAAAGCTATAAACAATGGTATTTTTAAATTATTTCCAAGTTGTGATTTCTTTTCGGATAGAGCCGTGAAAGCAATAACGGAAATACATTATTCGGAAAAATAATATCTTTAAAAAAAATTTAAAGATGCTTCACAAAACCCGTGGAATAGTTTTACATCAAATTAATTATTCTGAAACCAGTGTAATTGCTAAGATTTATACTGAGCAATTTGGATTGCAATCATACATTATCAGAGGGGTTAGAAAAGCTAAATCCAAAATTAAGAGAAATTTATTACAGCATCTTTCGCCCGTTGATATGATTGTTTATCATAAGGAAAAAAGTAACATTCAAAATATTAAAGAGATAAAAGTAGATTTTCAATTGCAAAGCATTCCTTTTGAAATTACAAAAGGATCAATAGCAATTTTTATTAATGAAATTTTATACAAATCGGTAAAAGAAGAAGAAGCTAATCCAAATCTTTTTGAGTTTATTTTTAATTCTGTTAAACTTCTGGATGAAACAAAAGACAAATACATAAATTTCCATTTGTTGTTTATGATACATCTTACAAAATTCCTTGGCTTTTTTCCAAGAGGGAATTATTCGCCTGTAAAAACATTTTTTGATATGGAGGAAGGTGTATTTTGTGGTAGTAAACCCTTACACGGAAATTATATTAAGGAACCCATAAGCAGGAAATTTTTCGATTTGCTGAAAACAGAATTACCTGATCACGCTTCTGTATGCCTCAACCAAAAAGAAAGGCAAGATATTCTTCAAAAGCTAATTGATTATTATTGTCTTCATCTTCCTGTTTTTAAGGGAATAAAATCACATCATATTTTAAGGGAGGTTTTGGAGTGAAAGGAGTTATTAATTTTAGTTTTTGGGAAAAGGCAGTAGATGATTTTTCTACATTTTACATCGAAATCGTAACTCTAAAATCACAAATCTAAAATTTTAAATCAACTTGCTTGTTATATATTTTTTATATATGTTTGTAACTTAATGTGAAGAAAATAAAAAAGTAAGCTTATTTACTCATATTGAAAAAATAAACGTAAGAGTAACTTTAGTTGGATGTTACCCACAAGCTGAAACCCCACAGCATATTTTACACATTTGGTTTTTGCCGACACACTATTCAACCCTGAAAAAACCAAAAGAGTAAAATTCTCCCGACCTTCTTATAGATTTATATATTAAATAATAATATACAATTGTATTGTTTGTAAATATTTTAATATATCTTTGCTCTTTACAAATTTATATCAAAGTCTAAAATGGACTCTATGAATAGGATTAAAATAGTTTTAAAAGAACAAGGACGAACCCAGACTTGGTTAGCTGAAAAAATTGGAAAAAGTTTTGTTGTTGTGACCAACTATTGTAACAATAACTCCCAGCCAAGTATTCAGGTTTTGACTAATATATCTAAAATTTTAGATGTTGATGTCCGAGAATTACTCGTTTCCACAAAAAACAATTTAAAAAATGGATAAACATCTAAACATATTCAAAAATGGAAGTTTTTGGCTAAGAGCCGATTTCCATTTACACACAAAAGCGGATAAAGAGTTTATTTATATTGGTGAAGAAAATTCCTTTATTTCATCTTATGTTGACAAGCTTGATGAGGAAAAAATCAAAGTTGCATTCATAACAAATCACAATAAATTTGATATAAATGAATATACAGCTTTATCAAAAAAGGCACTTAAGAAGGAAATATATATAATACCGGGAGTTGAACTTTCTGTAAATGACGGAGCAAATGGTATTCACTGTTTGGTAATTTTTAACCCAACAGAATGGTTAGAAAATAATACGGATTTTATTAACCAATTTTTAACTCAAACATTTGCAGGAAAAGCAAATTACGAAAATGAAAATGGAAGGTCAAATGATAATTTAATTGAAACAATAAAAAAATTAGATGCATTTGAAAAAGACTATTTTATAATTATGGCTCACATTGAACAAACAAGTGGTTTTTTCAATGAATTTAACGGAGGAAGAATAGAAGAATTAGGGAAACAACCATTATTCCGAAAATCAGTATTAGGCTTTCAAAAAGTGCGGACACGTGATTATATAAAAAATCTCAAATTATGGTTAGGGAATGAATTGCCAGCATTTGTTGAAGGTTCAGACCCTAAAAAGATTGATGAAATTGGGAAAGGCGAACCAACGTTTTTAAAACTTGGAGCATATAATTTCGAAGCAATAAAATATGCTTTGTTGGATAAGAATTTTCGTCAATCAAAATTATTAAAAAACCCAACTAATGGATATATAAAATCTATTAGTTTCAAAGGTGGTAAATTGGATGAAAATACTGTGTATTTGAATCATTCAATGAATAATTTGATAGGAATAAGAGGTAGTGGAAAATCTTCAATTTTAGAAGCCATTCGGTACGCCTTAGATATAAGTTTAACAAAAGACCAGAATGTTGATTTTGAATATAAAAATAATTTGGTAAATGCACTTTTAAGTAGTGGTGGAAAGATTACTTGTGTTTTGGTTGATGACCAGGGCAATGAATATAAAACAGAAAAAATATTAGGAGACAGAACAAACATATACAAAGATAATGAACTTCAATTAGGCTTAAAACCTAATGCCATTGTTAAAAAACCAATATACTTTGGGCAAAAAGACCTTTCACAAATTGGAGATTCATTATCAACAGAATACTTAATAAGCAAACTCATAGGAGACCGATTAATAAATAAAAAACGAGAAATTGAAAACAAGAATCAAATCATCCTAAACTTATTGAATGAAATTAAAAGGGTTGATGCCAACTTAGATACTAAATCTGCATATGAAGAAAGATTGGCAGAGTTAAAATTAAAAATTCAAGTTTTTAAAGACAATGAAATTGACAAAAAACTAGAAAAACAAATTGCCTTTGATAAAGACATAAACTTTATTAAACGAGTTGACAAATTCGAGGTTAAAATCATTGATGCTTTAGATGAATTTATTCAAGAATATGATGATGGATTTGACAACTTTAAAACGTACGTATCTAAAGAAAATATAACGGATATAGAAAAAGTTTCTCAATCGTTAATCTCTTTTGAAAAAATATTTGATGATTTAAGAAACATCATAATTTCACTTATTACTAAAAATAAAGAACTCACAGAAACCCAAAAAGGTTTTACAAACAAATACAATGAATTAAAAGAAGAGTTTTCAAACATTAAAAGAGACATAAAACTTCCAAATATTCAAGCAGATGACTATGTAAAATACACTAAAGAACTCGATTTAACGAAAGCACAACTTTCTGAACTAGAGAAGCTTTCCAAAAAGAAAAATGAATTACAGACTCAGCTTGAACAATCATTAGTTTCTCTTCAAGGATTATGGCATAACGAATTTGAAATCATTCAGGATGAAATTAGAAAGGTTAATTATGGTCAACCTCTTGTTGTTATAAATGGACAAGAGATTCCCGTAATCAAGATAAAAGTTGATTTCAAAAAAAATACAGATAATTTTAAATCATATTTAAAAGAAAATCTCAGGGGGAGCAATCTTAGGGATAATAATATTCAAACTATAATTGATAACTATTCTGATTTAATTAGCGTCTTCAATGATTTCTCAATTGAAAATAGCAATATTCAAAATAGTTTATCAGAAACACAACTTCATACCTTTAAGGAGTATTTCAAATCTAATATTGGAGCCTTTTTAACCTATCGAATTCCTGATAAGTTCGAAATCATATACAGAGGACGCCCTCTAAACGTACATTCACTAGGACAAAGAGCATCAGCTTTAATTATTTTCTTGCTCACTTTGAAAGATAGTGACTTAATTATTATTGACCAACCAGAAGATGATTTGGATAACCAAACTATTTACAATGATGTTATCAAAGTCTTAAAAGAGTTAAAGAATACGTCACAGTTTATCTTTGCCACACACAACCCAAACATTCCTGTTTTGGGAGACTGTGAGCAAATCATCTCTTGTAAATATCACTCCAATTCAATTCAAACTGATTTAGGAAGTATTGATGATGAAACAATACGAAAAAAGATTGTGAATATTATGGAAGGTGGAGAAGAAGCATTTAATAATAGAAAAATAATTTACGAATTATGGAAGCATTAGAATTATTAGACTTAATACATAAAGGAGAATCCAGTGAAGTTCAATTTAAGATACGGGTCAATGATGCGTATAAAACAGGAACTGAAATGGTTGCATTTTCAAATACAAAAGGAGGATTATTAATAATCGGAATTGATGATAAAACTGGAGATATAAATGGATTATCTTACGAAGAACTTCAGGAAACTAATCAATTATTAGCAAATGCAGCATCAGATAATGTTAAACCTCCCATTTACATTTATACCGAGACAGTTGAAATAAGTGACAAAAAAGTAGTCGTTGCTCGAATTTCAGAAGGAATTAGTAAACCTCACACGGATAACAAAGGTATTATTTGGGTTAAGAATGGTTCTGACAAAAGAAAAGTTGTTGCTAGAGAAGAAATGGCAAGGCTATTACAAAGTAGTGGTAATTTATTTGCTGATGAAACAATAGTTAATGGTACCACTATAAACGATATTAATGAAGATTTTTTTAAAAACTTTATAAAATCAAAAACCAAGAAGTCTATTGATGAATTAGGACTGTCCATTTCGGGAATGTTGTCGAATATGGGAATGCTCAAAGATGGAAATTTATCTCTTGGGGGGTTACTTCTATTTGGGAAAAACCCGCAACAATATAGACCTGCTTTCACAATACAATGTGTGTCAATTGCTGGGAATGATATTAGTTCAAATGATTACAGAGATAAAGAAGACCCATTTATAGGAAACCTTCAAGAGCTTTATGATAAAACCCTTTCTTTTATTACCCGAAACTTAAAGAAAATACAAAAAGAAGAAAGTTTTAATTCACCATCAGTTCTCGAATTACCAATTGAAACTATTGAGGAACTCCTTGTTAATGCTTTGGTTCATAGAGATTATTTCATTCTTTCAAGCATTAAGGTTTTTATTTTCGACAATCGGGTAGAAATAATAAGCCCCGGAATATTACCTAATACATTGACAATTGAGAATATTAAAGTTGGCACCTCAATTCAGAGAAACCCAATGTTATATTCAAACTCAAGATATGTTCTTCCATTTTTTGGTGTTGGTAGCGGAATACCCAGAGCATATGAAAATGTACCGGATTTAGAATTAATTAATGATATTGATAGAGAACTCTTTATTTCAATAATCAAACGGAATAGTTAAAAAATGAAACCAACACCAAAAGCCATACACATTGTCAAGTCGCTCGAAAAAGCCAACCGCACTTGCCAAAACTTGTCAATAAGTATGGCTTTGCTAACCACACGAAAAAAAACAGCCAGTGGGTAACAAAACCTATACGTAATGCGAGGTTCAGAACTAAATTGAAAGATTATGCAAGCACTGAAATATCGTCATAAAAATATAGTGAAGTGCTTCGGAAACCCGCACTACGCATAGCCAAATCATTTGCATATTAATATATTATCTTCTTCCATCTTTACATTTATCATTATTATAAAGAAATAAGAAAAATCCTCCAGATTTTTAAAATCTGGAGGATTTGCCGAAATAACAAATTTTTCATTTCAAAAAATATTCTTAGAATCTGTGGCAATTTTAAAATTTATACTTTCTCTCCAAAAAGAAGAATAAAATTTTCTTTCACTAAACATTTCAATTAATTAATATTAATTCATCACTAATGACATTTTGTAAGGTGCAGACAGTAAGGTTAATGAACAGTTTGTTGTAAAAAAAGCCAAGGTATAACTTTATAAAAGAACAATATATTAAAGTAATACGTTTAAAAAAATTCATTGTTTCCCAAATGGTAATGGCAGACATTCGAGAATAATGGCAGATATTATTATTGAATCAATTTTTAATAAAGATATATTTACTTGGAATAACTCAAATATGGTGAAACCGGATAAAATACGAAAAAACTATATTGTTGCAATTAAAGAGGCTGATAATGGAAATATTAACCCATTGATAGAATTTGCAAGAAATTGAAAACGTATTAAAAAGAGGAAAATGAATTTCTGTAAAAAGTAAAATATCGGCTAATCTATTATAAAGTCTTATTTTAAACTTTGATTAAACAATCTAAAAAAATTCTCTTTCACCAAGTTTTTCACCTCCCCAAAATCAAGTTTTTCACCAAGTTCTTTTTCCATAGAAGTCACACCTTTATCTGTAAAACCGCAAGGATTTATATAATTATAATAATTAAGATCTGTGTTTACATTAAATGCAAACCCATGCATTGTAATCCACCTGCTTGCTTTTACACCGATAGCACATATCTTTCGTGCTTTAAGTTTATTGTGGGTGTCAATCCAAACTCCTGTAGCTCCTTCAAGGCGTTCAGCATTTATATTATAATTTTTTAAAGTCAGAATAATTACTTCTTCAAGTTGAAAAATATATTTTTTAACTCCCAACGAAAAAGCCTCAAGATTGATAATTGGATAACCAACAATTTGTCCCGGTCCGTGATAAGTAATATCTCCCCCTCTGTTTATTTTAAAAAACGAAACACCTTTTTTTTGTAATTCAAAATTGTTTAATAAAAGATTATTTTCCGACCCACTTTTGCCAATTGTATAAACATTAGAATGTTCGCAAAACAATAAATAATTTGGAATTTCTTTGTTCTGACTTTTCAACTCCAGAGATTCCTTAAACAGTTTTTCCTGAAAATCCCATGCTTTTTTATATTCGATCAAGCCAAGATCCATGAATATTATTTCTTTATTTCTCATTTTGTAAGTCTTCTGTTAATTTGCTTCGCGTAATTTGTCCTCCTTCGTCTGACGTAATTTATTGTAATTTGCCCTTCAGGTGTTAATTATAAAAGCCTATTTAAAATTACCATAAATTACTATCAATTACAACAAATCATAACCAATTACCACAAATTACAATTAATTACAACTAATTATATTAAGTTTTCAAAACGTGTTTCTCTGCCCTGTATGATGATCGAACCAAAGGACTGCTTTCAACAAAAGCAAAACCTTTTTGCAGTCCTGCATTTTCATATTTCAAAAACTGTTCAGGTGTAACATATTCAAATACCGGCATATGATTTTTTGAAGGTTGCAGGTACTGACCGATTGTAAAAACCTTGCAACCCACATTTAACAGATCATCCATAGTTTTAAAAACCTCTTCCTCGGTTTCTCCTATTCCTGCCATTATTCCTGATTTCGAAGTAACTCCTCTTTCAGAAATATATTTTATTACATCAAGACTTCTGCGATAATTTGCTACACTTCGTACTTGTGGTGTAATTCTTTCAACTGTTTCAAGATTGTGTGAAATAACTTCGGGTTTTGCGTAAATAATAATGTCAAGAAGTTCGTGTTTTCCCATGAAGTCTGGAATTAAAGTTTCAATAGTTGTTTCGGGATTAAGTCTTTTAATAGCTCTGATAGTCTCTGCCCAGATACTTGCTCCGCCATCGGGTAAATCATCACGGTCTACGGAAGTTAAAACACAATGTTTCAACCCCATCAATTGTACTGAGTTTGCAACACGTTCCGGTTCTTGGAAGTCAACAGGAAATGGCTTTCCGGTTTTCACTCCACAAAATTTACACGAGCGTGTGCAGATATCACCAAGTATCATTAAAGTTGCCGTGCCTCTACCCCAGCAGTCCGACATATTCGGGCAACTGCCGGAAGTACAAATTGTATGAAGCTTATTTTTTTCGACAATATCTCGTATTTCCAAATATTTTTTTCCACCCGGAATTTTCACTTTCAGCCAATCCGGTTTTGTTCTTTTTCTTTTATTTGTCATTTTTATCAGAATATTAACAATTAAAAAATGCAATGCAAAATTAATATACTAAATGCATAAACTAAAAAAATTTCAAAATAATTAACTCTTTGATTTCAAGTTCAAAATTTCTCTTTAAAATAAAAATAAATATTAGTCATTTTAAATTTACTTCTATCTTTGCAAAAAACATAAACAGATGTCATTAGAACTAACTGAACAAGAACAAATCAGAAGAAATTCTTTAAAGGAATTATATAAATTAGGTATTGACCCATATCCGGCAGAAACCTTTGAAACAAATATTTCTGCTAAAGAAATAAAAGAAAACTTTAAAGAAGGAAGCAATCTTTATCAGAATATTTCGATAGCCGGACGTATTATGAGCCGCAGAATAATGGGTGCTGCTTCGTTTGTAGAAATTCAGGATTCTACCGGAAGAATACAATTATATTTTAAAAGAGACGAAATTTGTCTCGGCGAAGACAAAAGCTTTTACAATATTGTTTTTAAAAGATTACTTGATATTGGTGATATCATTGGAATTAAGGGATATGTTTTTCTCACTCAGATGGGCGAAATAACTATACACGTTAAAGAATATAAGCTTCTTTCGAAATCGCTCAAACCATTACCAATTGTAAAAGAAAAAGACGGAAAAACCTATGATGCATTTACCGATCCTGAGCAAAGATACAGACAAAGATATCTCGATCTGATTGTAAATCCACAGGTGAAAGAAACTTTTGTTCAAAGGTCGAAATTGGTAAATTCTATGCGTTCGTTTCTTAACGTGAAAGATTATGTTGAGGTTGAAACCCCCATTTTGCAACCACTTTACGGAGGTGCTGCAGCCCGTCCTTTCAAAACTTATCATAATACTATGGACATGACCTTGTATTTGAGGATTGCAAATGAGTTATATTTGAAAAGACTTATTGTTGGAGGCTATGATGGCGTTTACGAATTTTCGAAAGATTTTAGGAACGAAGGAATGGATCGTTTTCACAATCCTGAATTCACTCAGATGGAACTTTATGTAGCCTATAAAGATTATGAGTGGATGATGAATCTAGTTGAGGAAATGGTTGAAAAAATATCACAGGATCTTCACGGAACAACAAAAGTTAATGTTGGTGAAAATACAATTGACTTTAAACGACCGTGGAAAAGATTTACAATGTACGAAGCAATTGAACATTTTACGGGAATTGATATTTCTGAAATGAGTGAACAAGAAATTGTTAAAGTTGCAGAAAATCATGGTGTTGCTGTTGATAAAAGCATGGGAAAAGGAAAACTTATTGATGAAATTTTCGGTGAAACCTGCGAAGCAAAACTTATTCAGCCAACATTTATTACTGATTATCCTGTTGAAATGTCGCCTTTGGCAAAAAAACACAGATCAAAAAAAGGTCTTGTTGAACGCTTTGAAGCAATTTGTAATGGTAAAGAAATTTGTAATGCATTTTCTGAATTAAACGACCCTATCGATCAAAGAAAACGTTTTGAATCTCAGATTGAGCTTGGTAAACGCGGAGATGAAGAATCAATGGTTTTAGATGAAGATTTTTTGAGAGCTATTGAATTTGGAATGCCCCCAACCGCAGGACTAGGAATAGGAATCGATCGTCTGGCAATGATAATGACAAACTCACACTCTATTCAGGATGTATTATTTTTCCCCCAGATGAGATTGGAAAAAAAGGCTTTTGTTTCAACAGATGAAGAATTTATGGAAATGGGAATATCTTCAGACTGGATTCCACTTGTCAGAAAAAAAGGAATAAACACAATTGAAGAACTAAAACAATCGAACCCAAATAAATTAATGAACGACCTTAATGGTTTGAGAAAAAAGCTAAAACTAAAAATTGCAGCATTATCACCTGACGTAATCAACAATTGGTTTAATTAGAAAATAATAAAAATTTTCAAATTATTTTATGTAATATTTTGCATGTTTTCAAATCTTTATATATTTGCACCCTAATTATAAATAATTTTAAAAAATATCATCATGAATAAATTTAAAAGACTTTTGACTGTATTGTTTTTCAGTTTTTCAATAATTACTTTTTCACAAACAATAAACGAAGCCGGAAATACATTAAATGATGGAATAAATTTTAATAAGGGTGGAGATATTAGCTCTGCTATTCAATCGTATAATGAATGTGTTGATATTTGTAATTTATTAGGAGTAGAAGGCGATGAGCTTAAAGCACAAGCCCAGAAACAATTAGTTTCTCTTCATTATAAAGAGGGTATTAGTTTTTACATAAGCAAAAAATATGAAGAGGCAATTAATAAATTTAAAATTTCTGCCAAACTTGCAAAAGAAACAGGTGACACAAAAGCTGTAAAAAAAGCAAATAATATTATTCCAAAAGTATATTGTTCCGAAGGAATGACTCTTTTAAAAGGCAAAAAATATGCTGATGCAAATTTAAGTTTTAATAAATCAATTAAACTTTCACCTTCCTATACTAAAGCATTTTATGGAAATGTATTGGTTTCTAAATATCAAAAACACGATGACAATATTATTACTGCAGCAAAAAAAATAATAGATTTAGGTAAAGATGGTGACAAGTATGTAAACAAATCAAAATCTGTTATTAAAAAATATTTTCTTGCTTCAGGAACCGAGTCTCTTAAAAAAATGGATTATATTAACGCATTTAAAGATTTATCGTTATCAACTAATTATGGTGTCGTTGAAGCAGATACATATTATTATATTGCTCTTTCCAATATTGGTTTAAAAAAATGGGATGACGCAATTGTATCTTCAAACAAGGCAATTGAATTAGAGAAAGAAGATAAATCAGATTTTTATTTTGTTTTAGGAAAAGCCTATGAGGGAAAAGCTGATAATACAGCTGCATGTACCGCTTATAAAAATGTTACCTCAGGGCCAAATGTAAAAGCTGCAAAATATCAAATAGAAATTGTTATTAAATGTAAATAAAAACTGTCTAATATAAGATAAATTTCAAACAAAGCAATTATTTAAATGGCATTCTATTTTATTATGAATGCCATTTTTGGTATTATTAATATTTTTATTGTAATTGTTTTTGTTTTTATTGACCTGTTATTATTATATTTGTTTTTTAAATCTAAAGGTGTTTATGGAGCAACTTAGCAAAAACGAAAAAATAATAATTTGGGTAATTACTATTGTTTTAACAGTTATTCTGTCTTTTTGGGTGGTTTAATTTAATAATAATACGAAGATTAATATTCTTTCTACTTTGTCAGACATCATAATTACCATTCAATATCTTGATATAATAAAAAAATAAAAAAAATCCCTTTTTAATATATTGAAAATGGTTTCAAATAATCAACAAGCGAAAAATAGTAAAAATCAATCTAAAAATGAAAGGATTAAGGATTTTAGTGTTTTGCAAAAGAAATATAATAGTATTAAAAACCTTCTTCTTCTTTCAAACAAAACAATATGGGAAACCGATTCCGATTTTAAGTTTGTTTTTACTTCAGAAAATAAAACAAGCCTACCAGGCTACAATAGCGAAGAATTAAATGGAAAAAGTATTTTTGATTATATTCTTCACGAAAACAAAAATCAATTAAAGAAAGAACTTCAGAACAAAATAGAACGGGATAATTCATTTAGCAATTTTGAAATATCAATATTGTCGAAAGATGATAAAGTAAACTACATGTTGATAAGTGGAATTATATTGTTTGAGGACGATGGAAAAATAAAAAACTATTTTGGAGTACTTGAAAATAACACAAAAGAAAAAAAAGAACATCTGAAATTACAATCACAAAAACAAAAAGCAGAAAAAGATTCAAAATCAAAATCTCTTTTTCTTGCCAAAATGAGTCATGAAATCAGAAATCCGATGAACGGAATTATTGGAACTGTAAATCTGTTAAAAGACACTAAATTGTCAATTAATCAACGAGATTTTCTTGACATTATTAAAGTATCAGGAAATAGTCTAATGTCAATTATTAATGATATACTAGACATATCAAAAATCGAAGCAGGAAAAATTGAGCTTGAAAATGAAGATTTTAATGTTAACATTTTGATTAATGATATAATGAAAATGTTAGGTTATAAAGCTGCTGAAAAAAGATTGATTTTTAGAAAAGAAATAAATGAAAATGTACCCGAAATTGTAAAAGGAGATATTTTTAGATTAAAACAAGTAATAATAAATCTTACAAATAATGCTATTAAATTTACTAAACAAGGGTATGTTACTATAGAGGTTGAAAAACTTCAACAGAACAACAATCAAGTTAAATTAAAATTTAAAGTTGTTGATACTGGTATAGGGATAAGTAAAGAAGGAAAGAGAAAATTATTTCAGGAGTTTTCTCAAACCGATGCTTCGATATCACGAAAGTATGGTGGTTCGGGATTAGGATTAATAATTTCTAAGAAATTTATTGAATTGATGGATGGAGAGATATTTGTTGAAAGCAAAAAGGGAGAAGGTTCAACTTTTTGGTTTGTTTTAGAAATGGAAATAGGTACAAAAATAATCTCAGAACAATCCAATTTTAAAAAAGTACCAACAGAAATAATGAAGAAAAAATTGTCAATACTGATGGTTGAAGACAATATTATTAATCAAAAAGTTACAATGGCTAATCTTTTTCAGTTTGGTCATGATGTTGAAATTGCTGAAAACGGGAAAAAAGCAGTAGAAATGTTTATTAGTGGCGAATATGATATAATTCTTATGGACATTCAAATGCCGGTAATGGATGGTTATGAAGCAACAAAAGAAATTAGAAAATACGAAGAAAAAAATAATATTTCAGACAAAATAAAAATTGTAGCAATTACAGCAAATGCTATGAAAGAAGATCGTTCTAAATGTTTAAAAGCCGGAATGAATGAATACATTACCAAGCCAATAAAACAAGCTGAATTAAAAAGAGTGCTTAAGATTTAGTTATATAAAAATGCCCGGAGCTACTCTGTATTTACAATAACTTTTAACATTCTTAACTTTAGTTCACTTTATTTACTAAAGCTTATTTTATCAATATCATTTTCCTGCTAGCTGAATATTTCCCGGTTTTCATTCTTACAAAATATAAACCACCGGGTACATTTTTTCCTGCTCTGTCTTTTGCTCTCCATTTTACAGAATGATTTCCTGAAGAAAAAATTCCATCAACAAGAATACAAATTTTTTGTCCTTGAATATCAAAAATTTCAATAGCTACATTAGAAGCTTTCTTAAGAGAAAAATTAATTTGAGTTTCTGAACTAAACGGATTAGGATAATTATTTCCAAGGAAAGTTGTTAAACCTGCAATATTATTATCTTCACCTTGAACAAGGTCTTCATCAACACAAATAAATACCTGGTGAGTATTTACATCGGTTTCGATAAACATTGTATCACAAAGTAAATTACCTGTAATATCAATAGGAATGCCAATATGAACTGTTAACACTAAAGAATCACCAGCAGGTAAAATGTAAGGAAAATCAATTGTCCATGGTTCGACGAACCACCAAAAACCTGCATCAAACCCTTCGTTGTTTATGTTATTAATTGTTACATCAACACTATTGAAATTATTTATCGTAACATCTAAACCATCTATCATGCTCATATAATCAAGAAAGATTAAAGAATCGGGGTTAATATTTACGTCAGGGTTTAATGGATTTCCAACTGTAAAAACATGAGGATCGGGAGAACCAATAAACGGATGGTCTTCGCTTCTTCCCGAATAATCGGCAGCATGAATATAATAAGAAATTTTGCTTCCAACAGCTTGTTGAGGAATTGTTGCTTTAAAAGCACTTCCAGATATTGGAGCCATTGTTACAGATGTGTAAGACCCATTGTTAACTTTATAATAAACGAGTAATGAATCTGAATATAAATCCTCACCACTATATGGAAAGAAACTTGCAATTATGTCAAATTCATTTTCCTGTGGAACTTCTCCAAGCAAAGGAATATGACGGATGTACAACATTCCTCTATCTGCCATTCCTCTGGTGCGGCAGTGCAAAGCATCGGTGTTTTCCCATCCGTAACCTTCATCATCAACTCCTATAATTTCATAACCGGGCATTGCTTCTTCATAAATCTCAAGTGCATCATCATCCCATTGACTTCCTGTAATCGGGATAAAAACCTTTTCATTTAATATAAGTGAATTTGTATAAGGAGTTCCCGGATAATTGCCCGGAGTAAAAACCCTGAATACCTGGTATAAATTTCCATAAGAACTTATTTGTTCGGCAAAATAATTTGCAACATATTCAAAATCTTCATAACGATAGTCAGTAACAGCAACCTGACCAATTAAAACTTTATCAACATCAAGAAATTTTCCCCAGCAGTCAATATGGTAAATATAATCGTCAAGAGGATCGGGAAGTACATGATAAGTATGAATTCCGAGATAACTTTCAACAAAACTATCAACATCATCGTGAGACAAAGAAGGGTTTTCCTCCCAAATCAATTCTGTTGAAGCAGATATACCCATCCCGTCGGTCATATAATTCCCTCCTGTAGAAATAAGGTTCATCCCAAATAAATCTATTCCAAGATAATTTGCAACGGCTATTGGAATATTATCGTCATTTGGGCGTGGGCGATTATATGGGAAATTTACTATTCCAACATCATTATTGCCGTCAACAACATACCAAGGACCATAATCTCTTGTCCAATAAGAATCGGAAGGAGCATGAATAAAATCACAATTATCAAGATTAATTCCTGCAGCTGAATATTGATTTTTTATTGAATTTTCCTGATTTTGATTTGTAACTATTGTTGTAACTTGACAATCTTCTGCCATTTCAACAATAAGAGCCATCGGGATACCAAAAGGATAACGAACAAGAACACTTTCCATTCTTTCGAATTCGGCAGTTTGTCTAACACTTCCTTCCGGAGGATCGGTAGGATAGAAATCTTTACCGATTTCATCTTTCCTGAGCATTTCTTCGGGAGTCATGTGGTGAGTTAATTTCTTTTCCTGTGCAAGTAAAGAATTAAATGGCTGAAAAACAAAAAAGAAGATTATTAGAGAGATTAGATATTTTGATATATTGTATTTCATTTTTTATAGAATTTAGTTTTTGCAAAAATAAAAAACATAATCAATAAGTCAATAATTAATATAATTGATTACAATTATTTATATTTGCAGAGTATAAACTTTTAAAACAGGAAAAATGAAACTATTTGTATTATTAGGAATACCTGGAGTGTGGTCAATTGTCTTAATTCTTGTTGTAGTTTTATTGCTTTTTGGAGGGAAAAAAATACCTGAATTAATGAAAGGTGTGGGCAGAGGCATTAAAGAATTTAAAGATGGCGTGAATCCGAAGGACGAAGACGAAAAAAAGAAAAAGGACGAAGACTCAAAAGAGAAAAAATAAATCTTATTTTTCGAATAACGGATTTTAGGTGTAATTTCAAATGCAGTTACTAAAATGGTTTCACCACAAATTTAATGGAAGACATTAAAACTACAATAATTCAATAAAATAAATTGCCACAGATTACTCACGATATTGTTTATTTTTATTGGTGTTCGTGATATCACTTTGTTAAGTTCACTGATAATTCAAATAATTATCTTCTTAATCAGTGAATCTGTGGCAATTTTGTAATAACATTTTATCAAGAGCATTTTTATTAATTAATTACCCTGTAAAATAATATTAGAACTACTAAAATTAATACTTTTGCAAACTCTTATAAATACTAAAGTTTACAATTTTGGAGTTTGTCATTTTATAAAAAGAAATATTAATAATGAACTATAATTTATCAAAATATATACGAATAATTTTATTAGCTGTTTTTTGTTGTTTTGTTTTAATTGTTTCTGCACAGGAAGAAATTTCCATACCGGACTCATTAATTTCTAAACCTGATTCTGTAATTATTAAAACTGAACAGATAATTGTTGCAGAAGATAATTTACAAATTATTGAAATGCTTGACAGTCTGGTTCATATAAAATATTTTGGAGATTATAATTTTACTACAGATACCTCAATTCTAAATGTTTATAATTATTCCAAAGATTCGATACCTGTTTTTCCAGATTCTGTTTTAAAAGCAAGAATTGAATTATTAAACGGAGAAACCCCCTTTGAACTAATCTTTAATAAAAATGTAAAAAATTATATCAATCTTTATGCTGTAAAAAAGCGGGCACTAACCTCAAAAATGCTTGGTTTGGCAGAGGTTTACTTTCCGCTTTTCGAAGAACAATTAGATAAATACAATATTCCTCTCGAATTAAAATATCTTGCAATTGTTGAGTCTGCATTAAATCCTAGAGCAGGTTCGCGTGTTGGTGCAAAAGGATTGTGGCAATTTATGTATGGAACGGGAAAAGTTTACGGATTAAAAGTTACTTCATTAATTGACGACAGATACGATCCATTAAAAGCAACTGTGGCAGCTTGCGAGCATTTGAGAGATTTATATGACATTTACGGAAACTGGTCGCTTGCTTTAGCGGCTTATAATTCGGGTGCAGGAAATGTTAATAAAGCTTTACGAAGATCGGGAAATGTAAAAAGTTACTGGGCTATTTGGCCATTTCTGCCTCGAGAAACAAGAGGTTATGTTCCTGCTTTTATCGCAGTAAACTATGTTATGAGCTATTCTACAGAACATAATTTATATCCAATTGATCCGGGAATACTTTTTAATGAAATTGATACTATTAAGGTAAAAGATGTTCTTTCCTTTGGTCAGATTTCGGAAATGTTGGGGGTTCCCTATGAAGATGTTAAGTTTTTAAATCCTCAATACAAAAAACAAATTATTCCGCCAAGTAACGGAAAAGAATACTTTTTACGACTTCCGAAAAAATATATAGGCGATTTTATTGAAAACGAAACTGCTTTATATAATTATAAAACAAAAAAAGGAATACAAAAAGACAAACTTCTGGCTCAGATTGAAAAAGCAAAAAACAGAAATTTTCATATTGTCAGAAGTGGCGAAAACTTAGGAGTAATTGCAAAAAGATACCGTTGCTATATTAACCAAATTAAACGTTGGAATAATTTAAGAGGAAATACTATTTATCCCGGACAAAAACTTATTGTATATGGTTCGGCTTATTCATCACAAAAACAAAAAAGCCATAAAACACCTGTTAAAAGGTCAACACAAGGATCAGCACATATTGTGAAAAATGGTGAAAATTTAGCATTGATTGCAAAAAAATATAATTGTACAACTACCGATCTTAAAGAATGGAATAATTTGAAAAGTTCTAAAATTTTTCCTAAGCAAAAACTTGTTGTTTACAAACCTGTTAGCAGTACAACAAAATCCGGAAAATTTATGTATCACACAATTCGCAAGGGCGACACTTTGTGGGATATTGCCAAAGAATATGATGGAGTTACTGTTGAACAAATCAAACGTCTGAACAAGATCAGAAACTACCGCCGTTTAAAACCCGGACAAAAAATAAAGATTGCAGTGATTAGCTAATTTTTCAAGAATAAATTCTTACAAATTATTTTTATTATAGCGAAATTTATAAAATATCGTTATAAAATAAATATTAATTTAGCAGAGAAGGAAAAAAATTAATTATTAAGCATGAAAAATTTTCAAGGAAGAATAATTTCACAATTACCGCATTATGACACTTCAATATTTTCGGTTATGTCGAAGCTTGCCAACGAGCATAATGCAATAAATCTATCACAGGGATTTCCGGATTTTGATATTTCTGAGGAGCTGATTGAGCTTGTTAATCATTATATGAAAGAAGGTTATAATCAATATGCACCAATACAGGGAGTGCTTCCTCTTCGTCAAAATATTTCAAAAAAAGTTAAAAAAACCTATGATGTTAATTATGATCCTGAAAAGGAAATAAATATTACAGCTGGAGCAACACAGGCTATTTATACGATTATATCTGCATTTATTAAAGATGATGATGAAGTAATAATATTTGAACCGGCTTATGACAGTTATGCTCCTGCAGTAGAGCTAAATGGCGGAAGAGTTAAATATGCAAAACTTAAAAGCCCGACTTATGAAATAGACTGGAATGAACTACCGAAAATGATAACGATACAAACAAAACTGATTATAATCAATTCGCCTCATAATCCTACCGGAGCAATTATTAGTAAGAATAATATGATTAGATTGGAGAGCTTGACAAAAAATACAGACATTGTTATTTTAAGTGATGAAGTTTATGAACATTTGATTTTTGATGAAAAAGAACACCAAAGTGTATGTCGTTTTCCAAAGCTTGCCGAAAGAAGTTTTGTTGTAGGTTCTTTTGGAAAAACTTTTCATGCCACCGGATGGAAAATAGGTTTTGTGCTTGCCCCTGAAAATTTAATGACTCAATTCCGAAAAGCACATCAGTTTATAGTTTATGCTTGCAATACACCTATACAATATGCCATTGCTGACTTTTTAACACACACAAAGAATTATAATAAAATTGGAAAATTCTATCAGAAAAAACGCGATTTTTTTGTAAAAAACATTCAGAAATCACGCTTTAAAATAATTCAGTCTCATGGAACATATTTTCAATTACTTGATTATAGTAACATCAGCGATATTAATGAAATGGATTTTGCTTTATGGCTGATAAAAGAACATGGAATTGCAGCTATACCTGTTTCGTCTTTTTACCATCGTGTAAACGAAAATAAAATGCTGAGATTTTGTTTTGCCAAAAAAGATGAAACATTGAAAAAAGCTGCTCAAATATTATGCAAGATCTGAAAATATCCATAATTCAATCTGAAATTATTTGGGAAAAGCCTGATAAAAATATTAATCATTTCAACAAAAAGATTGATGAAATAATTGAGGAAACCGATCTTATTATACTTCCTGAAGTTTTCAGTACCGGTTTTCCTGTTGACCCAAATAATTTTGCTGAAACCCTTAACGGAAAAACGATTAATTGGCTTAAACAAAAAGCTTCTGAAAAAAACTGTGTAATAACAGGAAGTATTTTAATTGAGGAAAACAAAAAGTTTTATAATTGTTTAATATGGATGCCGGCGGATGGAAAATTTAAAATGTATAATAAACGACATGTTTTTCATCTTGGCGAGGAATCGGATTTAATTTCTCCGGGGAAAGAAAAGTTAATAGTTGAATTAAAAGGATGGAAAATCTGTCCAATGATTTGTTTTGATTTAAGATTTCCTGTCTGGAGTAAAAACCGTTTTATAAATAATACTTTTGAATACGATCTTTTGGTTTATGTTGCAAATTGGCCTGCACAAAGAAGTTATCCCTGGAAACAGTTGTTGATTAGCCGCGCAATAGAAAATTTATCATATCTTGTTGGAGTAAACAGAATTGGTACCGATGGAGAAAATAATAATTATTCAGGTGATTCGGCAGTAATAAATCCAGCAGGAAAGATCATTTCAAATATTAATCCCGGCAAGGAGCAAACAGAAACTATAAAATTATCATACAAAGACCTTAATCAATTTCGAAATGATTTTAATGTAGGCTGTGACTGGGATAACTTTGAAATAAATGACTAATGATAATTATGATGTTTAAATCAGTGAGACTTTAATTTTGTGAAGCAAACATTTAGTCGAACTGATCCCGAGCGTAGCCGAGGGATCTCCAGGGTTATATTCCCCGCAGCTTGCGGCGGAGAGCTTCATTTGTCAGAAAACAACTTTAAGGTACAAACAATTGTCTGTCAATTTGTTATTGTTCATAGCAAATTAAATACTTATTATTATCATTATATAAAATTTATGAATTAATTTCGCAGCCGAAAAATATTATTATTATGAATATTATTATCGCAGGAGATGGAGAAGTTGGTTTATACCTTGCACAAGAGTTAGCCAACGAAAATCATGATATCACAATTATCGATCAACATGAAGATTTGCTAAAAATGGTTGAATCACATACAGATCTTATGACAGTGATGGGTAATCCAACTTGTATTTCGGTATTGAAAAATGCCAATGTTAGTAAAGCTGATTTATTAATCTCGGTTGTTCATAATGAAAATATTAATTTGGTAACAGCAATGCTTGGAAAACAACTGGGTGCAAAAAGTACCATTGCCAGGATTAACAATCTTGAAAATCTTAGCAAAGAGAATTTACAAATATTCAAAAACCTGGGAATTGATTCGTTAGTTTGCCCAGAAGATATTGCAGCACAGGAAATTATCAGTCTTCTTAAGCAAACTGCTGCAACAGAAATTTTTGATTTTTCAGATGGAAAGCTTTCATTGTTTCTTATTAAGATTGAAGAAAATGCTCCTGTTGTTAATAAAACACTAAACCAAATTGCTGAAGAATACCCCAAATTACAATTTCGTTCTGTTGCTATTCATCGCAATTCTGAAACCATCATCCCAAAAGGTGACGATATAGTAAAAGCAAATGATTTATCATATGTTATTTGCAAACCCAATGGTATAAATGAACTTTTTAAGCTGAGCGGAAAAGTGCCAATTGAAATTAATAATGTGATGATAATTGGTGGAGGCAGAGTGGGCAGAACTACTGCAAAAAAACTCGAAAAAGATTTAAATATTAAATTGTTCGAGATTGATAAAGGAAAATGTATTTCTCTTAGCGATTCGCTCGATGAAACTCTAATTATCAATGGTGATGCACGAGATATTCAATTACTGATTGACGAAGATATTAAAGGAATTGATGCATTTATTGCTGTTACCGATAATTCGGAAACAAATATACTAACTTGTCTTCATGCCAGAAAATATGGTGTAAAACGTACAATTGCCCTTGTCGAAAATCTTGATTATATTGACATTTCCCAAAATATTGGTATTGACACTATCATTAACAAAAAACTAATTACTGCGAGCTATATAGTGCAATTTACCATGGGAGCTGAGGTAACCTCAATCAAATGCCTTAGTGGTATTGATGCTGAGGTTATGGAATTTGTTGCAAAACCAAACTCACAAGTAACAAAAAAACCCATTTCAAAACTTAAGATTCCTAAGGGAGCAATTATTGGTGGTATTGTCAGGGGTAAAAAAGGTTTTATTGCAATAGGAGATTTACAAATTATGGAAAACGACAAAGTTGTTATTTTTACTTTACCGGAAGCAATTCATAAAATTGGAAAGCTTTTCAATTAAAAAATTTACCTCCTTTTTTACTAACACTCCGAGTTTTATATCTGAACTCATTATAAATAACCGAAAATTAATTAGTTTTAAAAAAAGATATTAATTGAAAATATTAACTTCGAGGCGTCAAAAATATAAAATAGTTTTTTATAATCATGCGTAGTTGGGCAAATTTCAATATTAAAATAATTATTCGTTTAATTGGGTATCTTTTAATATTCGAAGGCTTTTTTATGTTTCTTTGTTTACCTTTTTCATGGTATTACTGTGGAGCTGGGTGTAATTCATTATTGATATCAGGACTTATTACTGCTGGCACTGGTGCTATTCTTTTCTTTTTTACAAGAAAAAATATTAGAAAAAACATAGGAAAAAGAGAAGGATATATTATTGTTTCGATAACATGGATTATTATTTCACTTTTTGGAACATTGCCATTTATAATAAGTGGTGCAATTCCAAATTTTACTAATGCTTTTTTTGAAACTATTTCAGGATTTACAACTACAGGAGCTTCGGTTTTAAGTGATATTGAGTCCTTGCCAAAGGGAATACTTTTTTGGCGTAGTATTACTCACTGGATAGGTGGAATGGGAATAATTGTTTTGTCAGTTGCAGTTTTACCTGTCTTGGGAATTGGTGGTATGCAGCTTTTTATGGCTGAAATGCCCGGTCCTCAACCCGACAAACTTCATCCACGAATTACAGAAACAGCAAAACGACTTTGGGCTATTTATGTTCTTCTTACTTTTATAGAAACAGTTTTTCTAATTTTTGGCGGAATGAGCTTTTTCGATGCTCTTTGTCATTCATTCGGGACGATGGCAACTGGAGGTTTTTCTACACAAAACGATAGTATTGCCGGATATTCACCATACATTCAATATGTTATAATTGTTTTTATGATTTTAGCCGGAACTAATTTTACTTTGCATTATTATGCCCTTCACGGGAAGCTGAAAAAAGTATGGCAAAACGAGGAGTTCAGATATTATTTCTTTCTTATATTAATTATCGGGATTATAATTACATTTTTTCTTTTTGTTTTTAATTATGGAGATTTTGAGAAATCATTTCGCGATTCCTTATTTCAGGTAGTTTCTATTATTACAACTACCGGATATATCACTTCCGATTACTTGATATGGCCGGGAGGAGTATTATGGGTTATAATCTTTTTGTTGATGTTTATTGGTGGTAGCGCCGGTTCAACAGGTGGTGGAATGAAAATTATCAGGCAACTATTACTTTTTAAAAACACAATTGCTGAATTCAAACGTGCAATACATCCAAATGCAGTAGTCACAGTAAAATACAACAAAAAGTCTGTTCCTCAGCAAATCATTTTTCTAATTATGGCATTCTTTTTTACTTATATTATAATATTCGGTTTTGGTACTTTTGTTATGACATTATTTGGTTTGGATTTTGAAACAGCTATAGGTGCAACAATTGCATCTCTGGGAAACATTGGTCCCGGAATTGGTAATGTTGGTCCAACAGGAAATTACGCATTTATTCCCACAGGTGGTAAATGGTTTCTTTCGTTTTTAATGCTTCTTGGACGACTTGAACTCTTTACAGTTCTTATTATTCTTTCACCTGCTTTTTGGAGAAAATAAGTTGCCACGGATTTATACTAATTCTTAACAATTTTGCAAAGCAATTGCATACAGCATTCGCCGAATAATCAATATTTTAGAAAAAAATAAACTAAAAAAGTTCCTTGAATAATTTAATTTACTACTTTTGGTAATATATAATCAAATACGATATGAAATTTAAAATGACTCATCTTAATAGTGGTGTTTTACACGCCAAATCGGCATGTAAAGAACACCTTTTTCAAGATATAAAAGAGAAATATAAACCATTAACTATATTACAACGTTGTATGCAAGGCTGAGAAACCCAGTTACATAAAACAAACTGATTAGAAAATTGCAAAATCGAATAGACAAAATATTAGCACTGATTGAAACTTACTGCAAGAAAAAATTAGTTTTTGCCGACCCGCTTTTGCCCTTCGGGACAATTAGGGAAGCCTGCCCACAAATAGCACATTTGTTTTTTGCCAACGCTAAAATCCAAACGCAAAAAAACAAAAGAGCTATTTCTTTCCATCACACAATAAATATGTACTTTTAGAGCATGGTAAAGAAACTTATAATCATAAACCAAGATAGTGAAGCGGATACATGCAGAAAAGAAGTAACACCAAAGCTTTATCATGCTAATTGGAGTGATGAACAAATATTAGAACAAAGAACTTTTACCGATGGAAAAATAGTTGTACTTGGAAGAAAAGCGAGACGAAAAAAGGGAAAAAGAGCTGATTATATTCTTAGATACAAAACAGATTATCCGATTGCTGTAATTGAAGCAAAAAAGAAATATACCAAAGCAGCCGATGGACTACAACAAGCTAAAGATTATGCTGAAATTTTGGGATTAAACTTTGCTTATGCATCAAATGGTGTTGAAATTATTGAATATGATTTTACAACAGGATTAGAAAGTAAAATAATTAACTTCCCTACACCCGAAGAACTCTGGAAAAGAGAATCAATAAAAGAAAATATTGATGAATCAATACAAGAAACTTTATTAAAACCATTTCATTCTTTTGCAAGTAAAAAGCCAAGATATTATCAAACAATTGCAATTAACAGAGCAGTTAAAAAGATTTTAGAAGGCAAAAAAAGATTGTTATTAACAATGGCAACAGGGACAGGAAAAACAACTGTTTCATTTCAAATTATTTATAAATTATGGAATAATCGATGGAATCAAAGAAATGACCATCGCAGACCTAAAATATTATTTATTGCAGACCGAAGCATATTAGTTAATGACCCTCATTCAAAGGATTTTGCAATATTTGGCGATGCAAGATGTTTAGTCCCTGACGAAGGGATTGTAACAAGTCGTGAGATATATTTTTCAACTTATCAATCACTTGCTGAATATGAAAGTAAAGAAGGAAATTTTAGGAAATTTCCAAGAGACTTTTTCGATATGATTATAATTGATGAGTGTCATAGAGGAAGTGCATCTGATGAAAGCAATTGGAGGAAAATTTTAGACTATTTTACAGAATCAGTTCACTTGGGATTAACAGCAACGCCACTTAGAGAAGATAATAGAGACACCTACGAATATTTCGGAAATCCGATTTACACATACAGTTTAAAACAAGGAATTGATGACGGATTTCTTGCTCCTTACATTGTTCACCGAATTGTAACCGAAGCTGATGCAACCGGATGGCGACCAGAAAAAGGACAAGTTGATGCACGAGGAAATGAAATTGCAGACGGAATTTACACAACAACTGATTTTGAAAGAACATTATCCTTACTTCCGCGAACAAAAGCGGTTGCCAAACACTTGGCAGATTACATGACTAAAAATGGCAGATACAGCAAAACAATTGTTTTTTGCGTTGATCAGGAACATGCCGACCATATGCGAAGGGAGTTAAACAACTTAAATTCAGATATTACAAAAGATTATCCAAATTACATTGTTCGCATTGTTTCAGAGGAAGGAGACGTAGGAAAAGGTCATTTGAGTGATTTTATGGATATTGACGAGGAATTTCCTGTAATTGTTACAACTTCAAAGCTTTTGAGTACTGGAGTATATATTCCAACTTGTGCAAATATAGTTTTATTCAGAAACATAAATTCAATGACTGAATTTAAACAGATTATTGGTCGTGGCACAAGAGTAAGAGAAGATAAAGGAAAACTATTTTTTACAATTTTAGATTATACAGGTAGTGCATCAAGAAATTTTGTTGACCCTGATTTTGATGGTGAACCACCATTGATTACAAATGAAGAAATTGACGAACAAGGACAAACCATTGAAGGTACTTTTGAGGAAGAAATAAACGAAACCGAAGAAATTGACAATTGGGATGAACCTACAGAAACAGATTTTGAGAATATTCCAGATAATGAAGAAAACGACAGACCTCGTAAATATTATGTAGAAGAAGGAATCCTGTCAATTGTTGCTGAAACAGTTCAGATTTTAGATAGTCAGGGGAAACTACAGACAATCCAATATAGAAAATACACTAAAGACAAAATCTCAAATCTTTACCCATCAGCAAATGAGTTTAAAAAAGCGTGGTTAGATTTAAACATTAGAAGGAACATAATTTCACAACTTGAAGAACAAGGCATTTTAATTGAAGATTTGAAAAAAATCACAAAACTTGTTGATGTTGACGCCTTTGATTTATTGCGTTATGTGGCTTTCGATTTGAAACCTTTAACCAGAAAACAACGAGCTAATTTACTTTTAAAAAATAAAGCTGATTTATTTTCTGAATATTCCGAAGGTGCAAGAGAAATTATCGAAATCATTATCTCAAAATATGTTGATTTTGGCATAGACCAGTTGAAACCTGAAATTATTCAGGTAGAACCAATTTCAAGCAAGGGAAATATTTTGGAAATTGCCGACAGATTTGGAGGGATTGACAAATTCAAAACACTAATAAACGAATTACAAAAACAATTATACGCAGCGTAATAAATGGCAAAAAAAGAGACTAAAACAACAGCACAAAGATTATCGGGGATTGTAAAATCGTGCCGGCAAATAATGAGGAAAAACAAAGGTTTGAATGGTGATGCTGACCGTTTGCCAATTCTTACATGGATAATGTTTTTGAAGTTTTTAGATGACAACGAAAAAATTCATGAATCGGAAGCATTATTAAAAAGCAAAACTTTTAAACCAACATTAAAAAATCCTTATCGCTGGAGAGATTGGGCAAAAGACACAAACCTAACCGGAGATGATTTATTGCCATTCATAAATAATGAAAAAGCCACCTTCCCTGATGGTACAGAGGGAACAGGTTTATTCTACTATTTAAGAAGTTTGCAAAGTGAAAGCGGAAAAGAAAGAGCCGATGTAATTTCAACCGTTTTCAAAGGAATTAACAATCGAATGATAAATGGTTATTTGCTTCGTGATGTTGTAAATAAAATAGATGAAATACAATTTACATCAAACGAAGAGATTTATACACTATCGCATTTGTACGAAAGTATTTTAAAAGAAATGCGTGATGCTTCGGGTGATGCAGGAGAATTTTATACACCAAGACCAGTAGTTCAATTCATGGTAAATATGATAAATCCTCAATTGGGCGAAACTGTACTTGACCCCGCATCAGGCACAGGTGGCTTTCTTGTGGCTGCGTTTGAGCATTTGAAAAAGCAAGCCAAAACTTTAGAACAATTCAAAGTTTTACAAAAACAATCGGTAATTGGTGGAGAAGCAAAGCCGTTACCATATTTATTGGTTCAAATGAACCTGCTATTACACGGCTTAGAATATCCACAAATTGACCCTTTAAACTCATTGCGTTTTAAGTTGCAGGAGATTGGCGATAGTGAGCGTGTAGATACAATTATTACAAATCCACCATTTGGGGGTGAAGAAGAAAAAGGAATCCTAAATAATTTCCCGAAAGGCAAACAAACCACCGAAACAGCATTTCTATTTCTTCAACTTATCATGCGAAAGTTAAAACGTAAAAAGGCAGAACAAAAAGGCGGAAGGGCTGCCGTTGTAGTTCCCAATGGAACTCTGTTTGCTGATGGCGTGGCAAACCGAATAAAAAAGCAATTAGTAGAAGATTTCAATTTACACACAATAGTCCGTTTGGGCGATGGGGTTTTTGCACCATATACCGATATTCCTTCAAATCTATTGTTTTTTGAACATGGAAAGCCAACAAAAGAAATTTGGTATTATGAAATTTCTGTTCCTGAAGATAAAAAGAAATACAGTAAAACAAAGCCAATACAAAATGAAGAATTTACTGAGATAAGCCAATGGTGGAACGATAGAAAAGAAACAGAATGGGCTTGGAAAGTAAACATAAATGATATTGTAAAAGAGAACGGAAATGGCTCTGTATCTGTAAACCTTGACATAAAAAACCCAAATCGTAAAAGTGAATTTGAATATCAGGAACCATCAAAACTGATTTCTTCGATAGTTGAAAGGGAAAAGGAAATTTTAAAACTAATGGAAGAAATACAATCAGGAATATGAGTAAATCAAAAATAAACGAAATAGCTATTTACGAAACCGAAGATGGTCAGGTAAAAGTTGGTGTCCTGTTTGAGCAAGACAATCTTTGGCTTACCCAGAAACTAATGGCAGAACTTTTTGAATGTAGTGTTGATAATATTTCTTTACACTTAAAAAACATATTTAAAGACAATGAATTGGATAAGAAATCAGTTGTCGAGGATTACTCGGTAACTGCATCCGATGGCAAATCATACAAAACAAAGCACTACTCTCTTGAAGCAATTATTGCAGTTGGATACCGTATAAACACTACAAGAGGCACACAGTTTAGAACATGGGCAACAGACAAATTAAAAAGTTACATCTTTAAAGGTTTTGCCATAGACAAAGACCGGTTTATAAAAGGAAGCAGATTTGATGCACGGTTTTTTGATGACTTACTAGAAGAGATAAGAGAAATTCGGGCAAGCGAAAGAATGGTATATCAGAAAATAACTGATATTTACGTAACTTCGGTTGATTACTCTACCGACACATTAGAAACCGACCGCTTTTTTGCAACGGTACAAAACAAACTTCATTTTGCCATAACAGGAAATACTGCTGCCGAAATAATATCTGAAAGAGCCAATAGCATTAAAGAGAATATGGGCTTGACCACTTGGCGAAAAGCACCAAAAGGCAAAATTTACAAAAGTGATGTTACCATTGCCAAAAACTATTTGCAGAAAGCAGAAATAAAAAAACTGAACCACATTGTAGATATGTATCTTGATTATGCTGAGTTTCAGGCAAGCAAAGCCAAACCAATGTACATGAAAGATTGGGCAGTGAAATTAGATGCCTTTTTACAATTTAACGAAGAAGAAATACTTAATGATAAAGGAAAAATATCAAAAGTAGTTGCAGCAGAACTTGCTGTAAGAGAATACGAAGCGTTTAGAATAAAGCAAGACCAAAATTATATTTCCGACTTTGACAAGGCTGTAAAACAATTAAAAAAGAAGTCTTGATGAAGAAGGATTGGAATAAATATAAGATTGGTGATATTTTATTTCGAGTTAAAGACTCCTTTAATCTTAGTGAGCTTGAAGAATATAAAAGAGTTACAGTAAGAGGAAAGGGTGTTGGTGTTTCCATGCGAGATACAGCAAAAGGTTTAAATATTGGTACAAAAAGACAATTCAGAGTAAGGTCAAATCAATTTTTGATTTCGAAGATTGATGCCATGAATGGTGCTTATGGAATAATACCAGATGAATGTGACAATGCTATTATTACAGGAAATTTTTGGACTTATAATTTTGATGGAAATGTATTATTAAAAGAATACTTACATTATTTATCAATTGCTTGTTTGTTTACGGATTTCAGTAAAAGAGCAAGTTCAGGAACTACAAACAGAAAATATCTTGATGAAGGTAAATTTTACAATCTTGAAATTGAGTTACCCTCACTTCCCGAACAGAAACGAATTGTAAAAATAATCAAGTCGGTTGAGGCGAAAAGGCAAAACATTAATAAACTGAATAAGGAGCAGGAAAGAGAGATAAAAAACATATTGTACAGCACTTACATTGATATAATCAAAGATGCTGAATATAAACCAATGGTAGAGGTTGCACCAATAATCAGACGACCTGTTAATATTAGTGCAGAAGAAAAATATCCTGAATTGGGAATTAGATGTTTTGGAAATGGAACTTTTCATAAACCTGCTTTAAGCGGAATAGAAGTTGGCACAAAAAAACTTTTTCAAATAAAAACAGGCGATTTGGTTTTTAGTAATGTGTTTGCATGGGAAGGAGGAATTGCCGTAGCAAAAGAGGAAGATAACGACCGTTACGGTTCACACCGTTTTATTTCATGCAATTGCAATTTAGAACAGGTAAAACCATTATTTCTAAGCTTTCATTTTCTTGCACCAAAAGGCTTAGAAGAAATTAACAACTGTTCACCAGGTGGAGCAGGTAGAAACAAAACATTAGGGCTTAAAAAACTTGAAGCATTAAAAGTTCCTGTTCCAAAAATTGATAAACAAAGAAAATTTGAAAACTTATTGAATCAATTCAATCAACTTAAAGAACAAAGAGAAGAAAGAGAAAAGGAATTGACAAAACTAATTCCTAGTTTGTTGGACAAAGCATTTAAAGGAGAATTGTAAAATGGAAGAAAAAGGATATATAACAGCATTAGGAATAGGTTATTCTGGAGCTCTACCAAAAATAAAAAAGAATGATGAAAAAATACAACCTGTTTTTGAGGCTTTAACAAATTCACTTGAGGCTATTAAATCGTTGAAAAATGACAATGGAAAAATTACAATCAAGCTATTTTTAGACAAGACACTGCATTCTGATGAAAATAAGGATTATTCTTTCCAAAAAATAGTTGTTGAAGATAATGGTATTGGTTTTAATGAAGAAGAGTTTGCCAGACTGGTTGACCTTTATGATGAAGGTAAAGGGTATTTTAATAAAGGTTCTGGACGAATACAGTTCTTGCATTTTTTCAACAAAACAGAAATTACAAGTGTTTATAAAAGTGAGAAATCAGCTACAGGGTTTAAACAGCGAAATTTCTCATTATCAAAATCTAAAGCTTTTTTACAAAACAATGCTATTATTCGTGTTGATGATATAAAAGATATTTCTGCAACAGAACCTTTCACAATTCTTACTTTTAATACTCCATTGCATGATGAGGATACTTTGTATTATAAATCATTGACGGTTGATGATATTAAGAATCATATTAAAGATCATTACTTAGCATATTTTTGCGAAAATAGAGATACTTTACCAAAAATTGTTATCCAATCATATATTAACGACATTAGTAGTGGTGAAACAGAAATTGTTGCTAATGATATCCCAAGAGTAGATCAACAAAAAGAAATTGATGTTTACTATAGTAAAATAACTGGAAATAGAATTACAAAAACAGATAACAAAGAAGTTTTAAACCTTAAAGCATTCAAGATACCAAAAGATAATTTAGATAAAAATGGATTAAAACTTATTAGTAAGGGTGAGATAGCGATAGACTTTACAATAGACTCACTATTAGATACTGATCATATTGAAAATAATCGTTATTTGTTTTTATTATCAGGAGATTATATAAACAATAAGGATAGTGATACAAGAGGAGAATTACAGATTCCAAAAAAAGCTGATTTTAAGAAAAATGAACTTTCTCTATTTGACGAAGAAGAAATATTGATGGATGATATTGAAGAAAAAGCAAATGAAGAGATTGAGAAACTATATGAGGAAATTAAATGTAATGCAGAAAAGAAAAAGAAAAATATTGAAGAGCTAAGAAAAATGTTCTTATTAAACGATGAAACTATAAAATCTATAAGAATTGGTATTAACGATAGTGATGATAAAATATTAGAGAAAGTATATCAGGCAGATGCAAAAATAATAGCTAAAGGAGATGCGGAAATAAAACAGCAAATTAAACTGCTTGAAGAATTAAATCCCGCCGAAAAAGACTATGAGGACATATTCAAAACTCAAGTTGATGAATTAGTAAAAGCTATTCCTTTGCAAAACAGAACAGCTTTAACTCACTACGTTGCAAGACGTAAACTTGTACTGGAATTATTTGATAAAATTTTAGAAAACCAATTAGAAATTCAAAAAACAAGTTCTCGTAATATAGATGAGAAATTATTACATAATTTAATATTCCAGCAAAGTTCTGATAATACTGAAGATAGTGATTTATGGTTAATTAATGAAGATTTTATTTATTTTAAAGGAGTTTCTGAAAGCAAATTGAAAGATGTTAAAATTGATAATGAATTTATCTTTAAAAAAGAATTTGAAAAAGAAGAAACCGAGTATTTATTATCATTAGGCGAAAATAGAAAAATTAAAAAACCTGACATTTTACTTTTTCCTGATGAGTCTAAATGTATAATAATAGAGTTGAAAAACCCTGATGTACCTATCAGGACGCATTTAGGACAAATTGATTTTTATGCAGGTCTTATTCGAAATCTTACAAAAGACACTTTTAACCTTGATACATTTTATGGTTATTTAATTGGAGAATCTATTGACCCAAGAGATGTAAGGTTAACAGACCAACGTTTTATTCAATCCTACCATTTAGATTATATGTTTCGATCCAGCACGCCTGTTGCAGGTGACATTTTTCCTAATACGAAAAAAAGCGATGGTTCAATTTATACAGAAGTCATTAAATACTCAACCTTATTAGAACGTTCTTTAATGCGAAACAAAATATTTATAGATAAAATAACTAAACCTATAAAATTACATTGAATAAATCATGCTTGGCAAAACCCACCAATTAGTAGCAAACCTTTCTTTGGCATGTCTTAGTCAAAAAGAGAGGCATATTATGTATCCAAGATGGGGAGGCATTGAATCTGGTGCAACTTTATCGGATGAATTTAGGATTATGTGGGAAATTGAGGAAGTAGGTTCAGACAAAAAACAACTTGTTCATCGGTGTTATGTGGATAGCAAGGATACTAAAAACCACGGATGTATCACCAGATCATTAAACCATGCTGAGGGCTGTATTGGTTTTATAGAAACCTACTCAAAAGAAGATAGTTCTGAAGAGGAATTCTTAGAGAATCTGGGGATGCTTATGGGAATTACAAGTCACCATATTGCAGATTTATGTACACCGGTTCATGTTGGCCATAGAATAAATTTTAAGAATTTGGGGTACTCTTCACTTTCCAGGTTCCACAATAAAGTAGAAAGAGATATTTTTCGTTTTCAAAATAAATCTTCTATAAAGTTCTCAAAACCAAAACTTGTTGAATTATCGGATAAGTATTTTTGGACTATTGCAAATGATACATATAACAACATCTTTCTAAAGCTTGAAGCTATTTATAAAACAAAGGCTGAACCATCTATGATTGATATTTCCTCTCAGGTAGTTAGTAATGCGGTAAAACATACAACAGATGTTTGGCATACGATACTCCACAAAACAAAAATGACTAAAAGAAAATGGACAATGCAACCTTTGATATAAATTGTCTTGTCCTGAAATAGGTTTACAATAAAATTGTAAATTTATTCGCACATTATGGACAAAAAAGAGATTAACAGAGAAGAAATTATTGCCGAATATTTAACAGGCAATATTAGTTATCATGCTTTAGGGAAAAAGCATGGAGTCCCATCACGAAGCATTTGTGATTGGGTTATGAGATACCAAGGTCGTTTGCCAAGTTGGAAAGAAAAAGATAAACGCAGAAAAGAAAAAGCAACTGGCAAGAAAGAGCAGAAGCTATCAAACGATGTAAAGGTTCTACAGAAAGCCTTACGTAAGAGTGAACTTAAAGGTGAACTTTTAGAAGAAATGCTAAGTTTGTCGGAAGAACATACCGGTATTGCTTTGCGAAAAAAGTTTGGTACCAAGCAATAACAAAAGTAGAACAAAGAAGAAGCCGCAGTATAACTGCTCTTTGCTCGTTGCTTGGTTATAGCAGACAGGCTTATTACCAACAGAAAAAGCAAGTTGAAAAAGAATCGTTACAATATGGCATATTGATAGATGAAGTATTGGAGATTCGAAAAAGTCAAAAACGACTAGGATGCCGGAAACTGATTCATAAACTCGAGCCATTTATGACTCAACATCAAATCGTTATTGGGCGTGATTCCTTTTTTTATTTGTTGTCAGACCACAATCTATTAATAAGAAAAAGAAAACGCAGAAAACCAATAACAACGTTTTCTGATCACTGGATGAGAAAATATCCTAATTTAATTGAAGGTTTCTACTCAACAGCACCAAATCAATTATGGGTAAGTGATATAACATATATTGTAGTTGGCAATGGCTTTGCATATTTAAGTTTGATAACAGATGCTTATAGCCGCAAAATAGTAGGGTTTTATTTATCAAAAGATCTATCGGCAGAAGGCTGCATTCGGGCTTTAGAAATGGCGTTAAACAATAATCCAGTATTGGGAAGGCTTATTCATCATTCTGATCGGGGTTCTCAATACTGCTGCTCTGATTATGTTAAAATACTAAATGATAATTTCATTAAAATCAGCATGACCCAAAATGGTGATCCAAGAGAGAATGCAATTGCGGAAAGAGTAAATGGAATATTAAAAGATGAACTTTTGGACAAGTCACATTTGAATTACAAAGAAGCAGTTCGTAATGTTTCTATCGCAATAAGTATCTATAATCATCAACGACCACATGGTAGTATTGATTATTTAACACCAATAGAAGCTCATTTTAGGTCTGGAAAATTAAAAAGAAGATGGAAAAATTATTATTCCAAAAAGAAAGATATGGAGGTGGAACCAGTATTTTAACAGACTTTAAATCTCTCTTTGTTCCGTTCCGCTACGCTTCACTCCACAAAGAGAGATTTAAAAACAGTAAACCGTGTTTAGGATTAAAAATAAAGTGTAAATTTGAAACAGGATTAAGAACTAAAAAGTGTAAACTAAATTCAGGACGAGTCAA